>ERZ1370068.6897-contig-585_pt1 | contig 56413 bp, 101 predicted proteins | sample MGYA00561227_ERZ1370068 | MGnify/ENA primary metagenome ERZ1370068 (study PRJEB38410, sample SAMEA6850437) | metagenome | study: Metagenomic assessment of the ecological functions of the soil: analysis of the soil microbiota associated with the... | reverse complement strand
GCTCTTCGTTCAGTTACGTATTGCGTCGGGAGTCGACCACTGTATTCCGCGATCTGAAGCTTCCTTAAGAAAGTTGAAAGTCTTGGCGCGCAGAGGACTTTCATAACGTGGCCGGGGTCTTACCGACCGTCGGTAAACCTGGTGGGATGCTGGCCGAGGAGAGAGAGATGAAGAAGGTCGTACTTGGCCTGCTTCAGTGGCGCGGCGCTTGGTAACGCTCGCTGTTGCAGGCTCGGCATCTTTCACCGCAGAGCGCGAGCATCAACCCCGATCGGCAACAGGTCCTGCACAAGCTCGCTGTGTGAGCTTGGCAAGGCAGCCGCGAGTGCGGAGATGCCGTTTCGTGGCATCATGTACGCTCTACGACGCTGCCGGGACCCAGCAGCGGGCTGCCCGGAACCCGGGGCGCGCACTCGGTGGCGGCAACCACGGGATCTCGCGGGCACCGGGGTTGCCAGAACGTCTTCCACGGCCATGGGACGAACACCTCGTGTGGATCGGACTGTTCGCTGCGGCGTCAGGCCGAGGAGACGATCGGGATCAACCGACGAACGGGCGGAACATCATCGCGGCCAAGGAACGACTCGCGGGTCTGGCTTCAACCACTGCAGGTACGACTGGTCGGCTTCGACGGCGGCAAGGAACTGGGGCGACCAGGTGCCGCCCGTTCTACCAGTTCGTCCAGCTCGACGGCCACACGGCGGATGCGTGCAGCGATCCGACCGGGGCGTGGGACTCACGCAGGGCAACGCCTACGTCGGCGGCGCTTCTGTTCGACATCAACAGCGGAGCTAACTCCGTGCTCGTGATGAAGTCGAATCGCCGAAGCGGCAGGGCTTCTACCACTCGCCCGATCTGCCGGCGCTTTCCAGCAATACCGTCACTGATCGCGCCCGGCGTCGTCGCGAACGACGACGGCAACGCGTTCGGCGAACGACAAAGGAGCTGATGACGGCGGACGCGAATGCGTCGTCGAGCCCGAAGCGGGACAACGTCTACATGACGTGGACGCGGTTCAACGCTTCGCAGGCCACAGCCCGATCTAGCTTCAGCCAGTCCACGGACGGCGGTGCGACCTGGTCGACGGCGCGGTCGAGATCAGCGGGTCGAACGCGCTGCGATCTGCACCGTCGCCCGCCGTGGGCCCATGCAACGACGACCAGGGCTCAGATCCGGTTGTCGGCCCCGACGGGACGATCTACGTCTCGTTCTCCAACGGCAACGATGCCCGGCGCCGGCATGGAGCAGGTGCTGAACGTGACCTGCCCGGCCAGCGCGGACTCGCAGCTCCAACGCCGGCGAGCTGGACGGCTCCGACGAAGGTCGGCGACATGGTCTAACGCAGCGCCGTCGGCCGCCGAAGTCACGAACGGCTGCCCGAACCGGCGGTGCCTGCCGCCGAACGGCTACCGCGCTCTGAACGAGACGACCGTGACGAACTCGGTCGACCGCAGGGACGGAAACGTATCCGTGACCTAGGCGGATCACCGCAACAACCACGCAACTGAACTGCTAGCTCGGCGCTGCCGACGGCGGATCACCGCGCGCTTCCGACGCGACATCTTCTACGCGTTCTCGACCAGCGGCGGGTCGACCTGGAGCGCTCCACGACGGACATCACGCCGCGCTCGCAGATTCGGCGAGACCGCGCAGTGGCAGCCGTGGAGCGAGGTCGACCAGTGACGGATCGCGCTCTGGGTCGCGTTACTGCGACCGCCACTACGGCAACGGGAGACCACGGGTTGCAACGACATCACCGCAGCGCAGATCAGGAACCCGACGTTCGAACCTCGAGCTTCACCGCTACACGCGGGTGACGACGAGCTCGATGACAGAACCTGACCCCGGCCAACAACCCGGTGCAGGCCGGTTTCCTCGGCGACTACATGTGGGTCGACACCGACAGTCACAGTGACGCGCACATCGTCTGGGCCGACACGCGCCCGATCAGGGCACCGCTCCCGAGGAGGACGTCTACTACGCCGGAGAGTTCACGCAATAGCGGCACGGAGCCTCGTAACCGAAGCGTGACAGAAAGCAGGGTCGCCCCCGGGCGGCCCTCTTTCCGTTCTGAGTACGCGCGCCGCGCACCGGTTTCGGCCGCGTGACGCTGCTCGTCGGCGCGGTAGCTGACGAGCGGACGAGCGGGCCCGGAGAAGACCGGAGCCGAAGCCGAGCGCCTCGCCCTGCTCGCGGAACCAGCGGAACTCGTCCGGGTGCACCCAGCGGTCGATCTGCGCGTGCTTCGCGCGACGGCTGGAGGTACTGGCCGATCGTGACGACGTCGACGCCGTGCGCGCGCAGGTCGCGCATCGTCTCGACGACCTCGTCGTTCGTCTCGCCGAGGCCGACGATGATCCCCGACTTCGTCAGGACCGGGTAGTCGGCGACCTCCTTCGCGCGGCGCGAGGAGCCAGAGCGCCTTGTCGTAGCTCGCCTTCGCGCCGCGCATCCGCCGGTGCAGGCGGCGCACGGTCTCGATGTTGTGGTTGAAGACCTCGGCCGCTCGGCGAGCACCGTCGCGAGCGCCTCCTCCTCGACGCCGAGGAAGTCGGGCGTCAGCACCTCGATCGACGCGTCCGGGCAGCTTGCGCTTCAGCGCGCGGATCGTCGCCGCGTAGTGGCCGGCGCCCCGGTCGGGCGACGTCGTCGCGGTCGACCGAGGTGACGACGACGTGCTTGAGGCTCCATCTGCGCGGCGGTCGTGCGCGAGCCGCAGCGGCTCGAGCGGGTCGGGCGGGTGCTCGGGCTTGCCCGAGTGTGACGTAGCAGTAGCGGCACGCGCGCGTGCACGTGTCGCCGAGGATCTGGAACGTCGCCGTGCCGCGGCCCCAGCACTCGGCGATGTTCGGGCAGCGGGCCTCCTCGCAGATCGTGTGCAGGCTCTGCGCCGTGGATCAGCTTCTTGACGTCGAAGTAGCGCGAGTCCGCGCTCGGCGCGCGCACCTTCATCCACTCGGGGCGGCGGGGCCTGTCCGCGACGGGTAGCGACTTCTGCACGTCTGTCAGTCTATGGATGGTGGCACCCGAGGCGCCGCTCGAGAGCACGAGTTCGGCCTTCGTCCGGCGGCGAGGGGCTGGGTTCGTCATGAACGCGCGCGACAGCCGCTGGCGTGACACCGGCACGCTCGGGGCTTCTGCAACTTCGAGGAGCAGGCGCCGCTTCCCGGGTCTCGGGATCAACCTCAACGTCCTGCGTCGGAAGCCGATGGGCCTCTACCACCGCGAGAATGCGCAGGAGGACTTCCTCGGTGCTGGCCGGCGAGTGCCTCCTGATCGTCGAGGGGCGAGGAGCGGAAGCTGAAGACGTGGGACTTCTTCCACTGCCCACCGCGGGACGGAGCACATCATCGTCGGCGCCGGCAAGGAGCCCGCGGTCGTGCTGGCCGTCGGGCGCGGCGAACCGGCGCGAAGGCCTCGTCTATCCAGTCTCCGAGGCGCGCTGAAACACAGCGCCGGCGTGCGAAGCAGGGGCGATGCGACCCGTCCGAGGCGTACGGGAGCTTCGCCGACTGGAACGCTCGCTCTACCAGGAAGGCTGGCTGCCCGACCTCTGGCGCGCCGCGGCCTGCTCGACGCCCTGACGCCTGGCCGGCGCTCGAGTTGCGCCCGTCGGCTTCGCGTGATCAGGCTGCTCGTGGATCGGTTGCGGCCAGAGGCCCTGCGCCCTCTGTCGGCCGGCGAGTTCGTCAGAGCTGAGGTCGAAGCACCTCCTCGAACGCGGCCGCGTGCGTGCGGGCGGACCTCGTCGACCGAGACGGGCCGGCCGAGCTCGCGCGCGATCGCCGTGAACGACGCGTCCGTCGAGGCCGCAGGCGGTGATCCACTCGGTGAACGGCGCCGGGTCGAGGTCGACGTTGAGCGCGTAGCCGTGCGTCGTCACCCAGCGTCGTGATGTGGACGCCGATCGACGCGATCTTCCGCGGGCGGCCCGCTCGACGCCAGATCGCCGGTCAGGCCCTCGATCCGCGTCGCCTCGAGCTCGAACGCGGCGAGCGTGCGGATCGAGCGCCTCCTCGAGGTCGCGGCAGTAGCGCTTCACGTCCTGGCCGTGCCGCGTCGAGGTCGAGGATCGGGTAGCAGACGAGCTGGCCAGGCCCGTGGTACGTCGACTTGCCCGCCGCGGTCGGTCTCGACGATCGTCGACGCTCGGCGCCGTCCGGAACGTGCAGCTCGCCCTCCTCGGTGCGCCGCCCGAGCGTGATCACCGGCGGGTGCTCGAGGAGCAGCACGGTGTCCGGGATCGGCGCCCTGCGAAACAGCCGCGGCCAGCGAGCGCTGCAGAGCCCGCGCCTCCCGGTACGGAACCCGACCGGAGGTTCAGCAGATACGCGCCGCCGGTTCACTCTCCAGCCTTCAGCTTTCCCCTCGAGCGTCTCGGACGCCATCTGGAGCCAAGCGGGGACAGAAGCCCGCATACTCCCGCGCGCTCCGACTCCGGGAGACTTCGTGAGGAGGCCGGTCCCGCAGGTCATTGCCCGGCAGGCCTATCCCGAGCGGATAGGCACGAGCTCTAAGACGGCGATCCCAGCTCGAGGCAGCGGCAGCGAAGCACGTCCAGGGCTCGAAAGGTAAGCGTCCCTGAGCCGAAGGAGCTCAGTGCGCCCGGTTCGAGGCCCCAGCGGTCGACCCAGAAGCCGCGGGGGGTGTTGACCAGTCCGCAGAAGGGGTGTTCGACCGCGGCCTCGGCCCAATCGATCAGAACCGATCCCCGCCGGCGCAGAAGGATGTTGGTGCGTAGCGTGAACTCCTCGTGTGCGATAGATGGAGGAACCAAGCGTCGCCGACGCCGGCGAGGGAGCGCGTCGATTTGCCCTTGCGACGGTGCTGTTGCGGTCCAGGGCCACCGCGAGAGAAGGTCGCCATACCCAGGGGCGAGACTGCTCCGTTCGCTTGTCCGGAACCTCGAGCGCGAGCAGATCACTCCACCGACGCGCAGAGCTCGATCTGAAGCTCTGCGTAGGAGAGGGCAGAAGCTCGTCCCAGAGCTTGGGATTGGGCGGATCGCCGATGTGCTCCCGTAGAGGGGGTGCCCGCGTCGCGTGTGAGCAGCCACGCTTCGACTCGGTGTCGGTTCGGAGGATCGCTGGGAATCACGTCCGGTCGCCGATGTGCGAGCCACAGCGTCAGGAGCGGGCTCGAAGGACTCGCTCGGCGGATCGGCCTTGAAGTAGACGGGGCCTGGCGGACGTTGGGACGCGCGCGATCGCGGCCCAGGGACGTTGTCGGAAGGAGATGCTCAGGCGGGCCTGTCGCCACGATTCCGAGGGTCGTGAGCGACTCGTCGATCCACCCGGCGACCGACTCGCCATCCGGCTCGGCCCCACGGAAGCGTGCCGCGGGTCACCTGCGGGCGGCAGCGACGGCCTGCGCTGGCGCCGAGCACGGCGAGGAGCCACAACCGTGAGTCGCAACGATCGCCGCGCCACTGGTTGGCGGCAGGCGAGGCACGATCGGACCGACGCCGCGTTGCGCCGGTTCAGTTCCTACCTCGAGGCCTAGTCGGTGTCGATCAGCTCGCGCGCCCGGTCGAGATCCTCGGGTTGACGAGAACCTCTCGCGGGCCGAAGGCCGAAGCCGACGCGTCGGCCATGCCCGCGGCAACGTCCGTCCGCCGCTGGATCGACTCGATGCCCTCGGTCCGAGAGTGAGGGAAATGATCGTCTCGGCGGCGAACTCGTCCGCGACGATCGTGAGGCGGACCGGCTCAGCCACGTCCGTCCAGCACGATCGTCCCAGCGCTCGATGCGCACGGGACGGAGCATGCCATTGATCCACCAGGGATCGGTCGCGAACAGGTCACGCACGGCCTGCTCCGACTCGGCCGCGATGATGTGCATATCGTCTCGCGGTCGCCCTCGAGCGGGCCGCCCGGGATGATCGATCCCTTGTCGACGAGGTCGTCCATGAAGCGTGCGTGCTCGTCCCAGCCGTCCTCCTGCTCCCGCATGTCGCGGCTCCAGTCCCAAGGCCCGCCGCCTCGAGCCGCAGGACGAAGTAGTCCACGCCGCTACTCCTCGCCGATGATCGCCTTGGCGGCCTCGAGGTCCTCGGGCTTGACGAGGATCTCGCGCGAGCCGCTCATGGCGCCGCTGTCCGCCGATGCTCGCCGCCCCCGCTGTCGGTCGGCCGCTGCATCGACTCGATGTTGTCGAATTTGAGGAGCGACTCGGACCTGGTCGGCCTCGATCTCGATTCGCGACGACCGTCAGCCGAACGAGGTCCACTCAATACGCGACTTCGTCCCAGGTCTCGAGCGCTTCCCGCAGGTCCTTCAGGAAGCGGCCCGCAGGCGCTCCGTCGACGAGGCGGTGGTCGTACGTGAGCGTGATGTTCATGATCGGCCGGATCGCGATCACGTCCTTGCCGAACGAGTCCTGGACGACCACGGGCGCTTGACGAGCGCGTAGGTGCCGAGGATCCCGGCCTGCGGCTGGCTGATCACCGGCGTGCCGTGGAAGGTGCCGTAGCCGCCCGGGTTCGTGATCGTGAACGTGCCGCCCTGCACCTCGTCGGGCGTCAGCTTCTTGTTCGCGCGCGCTCGGCGATGTCGGTCACCGCCTGCGCCATCCCGAGCAGGTTCAGGCCCTCCGCGTGCTTCGACGACCGGGACGATCAGGCCCTTGCCGTCGGCGAGCTCGACCGCGAAGCCGAGGTTGACGTACGGCGCGCGTGACGATCTGCTCGCCGCGGATCTCGCCGTTGATCCACGGGTACTTCTTCAGCGTCTCTGACGACCGCGCGGGCGACGAAGATCAGGTACGTCGGGTTGACGCCGTAGGTCTTCTGGTACTCGGGCTTGAGCTTCTTGCGGATGTGCGACGACGCGTGGACATGTCGACCTCGATCGCGCTCGTCACGTGCGCGGCGGTGTCGAGCGAGCGGCGCATGTGCTCAGCGATCCCGCGGCGCATCGCGTTCATCGGCTCGAGCATCGCCGGCTGTGGCGGCCCAGCCGGCTCGAGAGCGCAGGGGGCGGAGGCTTCGGCGGCGCTTCGGCCGTGGGCGCGGGTGCGGGCTCGGGGGCGGGACGCGGGTGTGGCGTAGGTGTGGGCTCCGGTGCGGTTACGGGCGCAGGCTCGGGAGCCGCTGGCAGCGCCTCTGCGGCGGTGCTGCCGGATGGGCCCGACTCGACGTAGTCGAGGATGTCCTTCTTCGTCACGCGGCCGCCGCGGCCCGTGCCCGGGACGCTGGACGACGTCCACGCCGTGCTCGGACGCGATTCGCGCGCGACGACCGGCGAGACGAAGCTCTTGCCGTTCTCCTGGGCCTCGGCCGGTGGCGTCGGTGCTGCAGGCACGGGCTCGGGCTCAGCTGCGGCCGGCTCGACGGCGCGGCGTCTCGGCCGGCTGCGCGACTTCCTCCGCGGCCTCGAGGCTCAGGCTGGGCAGCGGGAGCTTCAGCGGCGGCGCCGGCCTCGCCGCCGATCACCGCGAGCTTCGTCCCCACGTCCACGGTCTCGCCTTCCTTGACGAGGATCTGCGTCACGATGCCGCTTGCAGGGCTCGGCACCCGGTGTCGACCTTGTCGGTCGAGATCTCGAGCAGCGACTCGTCGGCCTCGATCTCCTCGCCGACGCTGCTTGAGCCACTTCGTGATCGTCCCCTCCGAAACGGAGACGCCCATCTGCGGCATGACGACGTCGACGGCTTCTGGTCGTGGCCATCAGTACTCGGCCAGCTCGCTTCAGTCCCTTGACGACGTCGTCGACCTGCGGGATGAACGCCTTCTCGAGCGGCGGCGAGAACGGCACCGGCGTGTCGGGCGCGGCGATCCGCATGATCGGCGCGTCGAGGTGCTCGAACGCCTCCTCGGCGATCGTGGCCGCGATCTCGCCGCCGAAGCCGCCCGTGCGCGTGTCCTCGTGCAGCACGAGCACCTTCGACGTCTTCTGCGGCGCTCTCGAGCACGGCCTTCCGGTCCCAGGGATCAGCGTGCGCAGGTCGAGGATCTCGACCGAGACGCCGTCGCTCTCGAGCTCCTTCGCCGCGTCGTTGGCCGTGTGCACCATCGCGCCCCAGGTGACGACCGTGACGTCGTCGCCCTCGCGGTGGATGCGCGCCTTGCCGAACGGAATCGTGTAGCGCTCTCTCGGGCACCTCGGCCTTGAGCCGGCGGTAGAGGTGCTTGTGCTCGAAGTAGAGAACCGGGTTCGGATCCTCGATCGCCGATGATCAGGAGCCCCTTCGCGTCCTCGGGCGTCGCCGGGCAGACGACCTTGAGCCCCGCGATGTGCGCGAACGAGCTCTCCGGGTTCTGCGAGTGGAACGGCCCGCCCGAGAAGCCGCCGCCCGACGGGAGCCGGACGACGATCGGCACCGGCGTCCCGGCGCGGAAGCGCTGCTTGGCGGCGACGGTGACGAGCTGGTCCCACGCGCACGAGATGAAGTCCGCGAACTGCATCTCGGCGACCGGGCCGCATGCCCATGATCGCGGCGCCCGTGCAGCTGCCGACGATCGCCGTCTCCGAGAGCGGCGCGTCGATCACGCGCCAGGGCCCGAACTCCTCCTGGAAGCCGAGCGTGACCTTGAAGGCGCCGCCGTAGACGCCGACGTCCTCGCCGATCACGAACACGCGCTTGTCGCGGCGCATCTCCACGCGGAGGCCGTCCGAGATCGCCTGCAGGTAGGTCATCTCAGCCATCAGGAGCTCACTTGTGGTGCGGCGTGTCGAGGTCTTCGGGCGTCGCGAACACGCCCTCGGTCAGCGTCGACGGATCGGGCAGCGGCGACTCGTCCGCGCGGTTGATCGCGTCGGCGAGCAGCTTCTTGACGCTCGCGCCGAGATCTCGTCCTCCTTCGTCGTCGGTGAGCGCGGCGTTCTCGCGCAGCCAGCCGCGGAAGCGCTCGATCGGGTCGCGCTTCGCCCACTCCTCGAACATCTCCTTCGGGACGTAGAAGGCGTCGTCGTGCACCGCGTGGCCCTCCATGCGCAGGGTCATCGACTCGATCAGCGTCGGGCCGCCGCCCTCGCGCGCCTTCTCGATCGCGCGCTTCGGTCTCGCGGTAGACGGCGAGCACGTCGGTGCCGTCGACGACGACTCCCTCGAAGCCGTACGCCTCGCGCGCGGTCGGCGAGCGTCTCGCACGCGTACTCGAGGTGCGTCGGCGTCGAGTAGGCCCACTGGTTGTTGTCGCAGATGAAGACCACCGGGAGCCGGCGGACACCGGCGAGGTTCATCGCCTCGTGCGCGTCGCCGCGCGCCGAGGCGCCCTCGCCGAACCAGGCGACCGCGACGCGCTTCTCCTCGCGGATCCGGAAGGCGAGCGCGCAGCCGACCGCGACCGGGAGCATCGCCGGCAGGTGGCTGACCATCGCCGAGCAGGCCGAGGCTTCGAGTCGGCCATGTGCACGTTGCCGTCGCGGCCGCGCGTCGGGCCGTCCGCGCGGCCCATGTACTGCGCGAAGATCCTCCAGGGCTCGACGCCGCGCGTCACGTGGACGCCCATGTCCCGGTGCAGCGGCGTGCCGACGTCCTCCTGGCCCATCGCGCGTCGCGACGCCGACCGACGAGGCCTCGTTCCCGCGGCCCGTGTAGAAGGAGCCGGGGATCTTGCCCTGCTTGTAGAGGATGTGGCCGCGCTCCTCGATCCCGCGCGTGATCAGCATGTTGCGGTACATCGCCGAGCAGGTCCTCGCGGTCGAGGCCCGCCTCGCGGATCTCGTGCAGGGAGCTGACAGGCTCGGCTTCGCGGGCGATCGCCACGGACGAAACTCTAACGACTGGGGTCTACGGCGAGCGCGTCTCTCACCAGTCGCTGCGGACGCCGAAGTAGATCAGCGATCCGAAGAGCGGGAAGATCGAGGATCACGACGACCCACAGCGCCTTCGAGGCTTCCGGAGAAGTCCTCGTTGCGGAAGACGCTGATCAGCGCGCCGATCGGCGAGGATCACCGACGACGACGGCCAGGATCCAGAAGCCGCCCGCGAGCAGCCCGATGGCGAGTGTCGCCGCCTCGATCATGCGAACTCCTGAGGAACGATACGCCCGTGACTGTGCGTACGAGCTGAGATCGAGCACGACTCCGAGCCCGACGAGGAACCAGCCGGCGAAGTGGATCCCGCCGGCGGGAGCGTCGACGAGGACGTACATGCAGCGTCGTCCAGGGCAGGAAGATGAGGCCCAGGAGCGGCAGGAAGAAGCCCGCGAACGCCTTGTCCACCCAGGGTGAGAAGAGCCAGAGGAGCAGCAGCGCGAGTCGCAGGGGAAAGAACTGCGATCAGTGCGAACAAGCAGGGCATCTCACGTACCTCCTCGGGCCTGAGGCGAGTCCGGCGCGGACCCGAGGGCCCGCGCCGTCATCAGCCTTTGAAGCGTTACTCGAGGCGTGTAGACACTCCTTCCAGCGCACCGTGAGCGCGTAGAGGACGACGATCTCGAGCGTGACGATCGTCAGCGACCAGAGCGTAATACCCGGAGTTGCCCAGGCAGCTGAGCTGGGCCAGCAGGTTGAGGAAGAGGACGATGATCGTGAACCAGCGGGCCCAACCGCTCTTCGCCGCGAGCCCGAGCGCGGCGAGGAACAGCAGGACTCCCCCAGAACATCATGATCCAGCCCCATGTCGAGACGTCGAACGCGAAGACCTGCTGCCGGGTGACGACGTAGTAGTTGTCCCGGATGATCGCGATCAGCCCTTCGAAGAACGTGATCGCGCCGATAAACGCCAGCATGATCGCCGCGAAAGCCGATCCAGCCGGTCCATGCCGAGGACATGTCTCGGCCTGAGTCCATCGTGCTCATGCACTGCTCCTTTCTCGGCCGCCGCGGCCGCAAAGGGTCCGGGCGGCGCTACGGGGGTCAGATGTCCAGTATCTCCTTCTTCTTGGCCGCGAACTCCTCGTCCGTGAGAATTCCCTGCTCGTGCAGCTTCGCCGGAGGTCATGGAGCTGCTCGGTCATGTCAGGCTCCGCGGTGCGAGCCTGGGGCGGTGAGCATGCCTGTTGCTCGTAGGACGGCTCCGGCTCGTGGACATCTGCTCGTTGCGGGCCATCATGCACGGCGTGAAGTGCGCCGGGATGTGCGGCGTGCCACTCTGCGACTTGGTCCGAACATCGGTTCCTTTCCTTTCGTGTTCTGGCCGGATTCTTCCTTGTTTACTGCTTTGACGGCGCGAGGTGCCTCCGCCTCCTCGGCCGCGATCAGGCCGACGGCGACGAGATCGAGCGGGTGGATGAACGAGTCCGCGATCGGCATGCCGTTCGCGCGGCGCGACGGCGTCCCGCAGCGGGATCGCCCACCGATGCTCGAGCAGGATGATTGCCGCCGCGGAGTCGTTCGGGATCTCCTCGATCACGTCCGAGCGCGTCCTCCTCGGGAAGAGGTCGACGCCTTCCTCGGTGCGTTCCGCGCCGAGCTCGGCTCCGGCCTCCGCCCCTCCTCGCCGGCGACGCCGAGGCCGATCAGCGCGCCGACGGTAGCGCCGAACTCGGCCGCCTCCTCGTCGCTGAGGTCGGTCCGCTTGATCACGGTCACTTCGCCCTCGGCGTCCTTGTGAGACGGCGAGGCCGTCGATGACCCTGACGATCTCGTTCTCCTTCAGACGATCGAGCTCGGCGAGGATCTCGCCCTTGAAGTTGGGCTCGTCGAAACCGAGCACGAGCAGTTGCACGGAGTCAGTGCCATCAGTGCCTCCTTGTCATTGCAGGGGATCGTCCGTTCAGGACGGGTGCCTGGTCATCACCCGCCTGGGATGAATCATCGCGACTCGCGCACGCGTGTCGTCGGCTAGGACGACCGTACCGGCCAGGTAGTCCGGAAGCGCGCGCCGCCAGCTCGTCGAAGAGCGCCGGGATGAAGCCGGCGAAGAACGGGATGATCGCGAGCGCGAGCCCGACCGCCCGCACGATCGCGCGCCCCGACCGAGAGCCCACCTCCGCCCGGGCGCACGCACGCGCAGGCGCCATGAGGCCGCATGCCCGGCGTCTGCCCTGCGGCGCTCAGAAGAGCACGAAGTAGCCGCCTGCCGACGACGATCCACGCCGACGCCGAGCAGCGACCCGGCCGAGCCAGTGGGGCCGGATGCCGCCGACGAGCGACCGCGATCAGCGCGACGACGGCGCTGCCGACGACGAAGATCGAGAAGCGCGGCGAGCGCGTCGATGGCGAGCGCGGCGGCCTCGGTCGCGATTCCCGCGTACAGAGGCAGCGCGTCGCTGAGCTCGGGCGGGCGAGCGCGCTCGTCGAGTCGGGTCGGCGGCTCGTCGGACGCCAGCCACGACGTCCTCGGCGAGCCCCGCTGACTGCCGCGTGACCGCGCGCCGGAGCTCCGGGCTCGAGGCGATGCTCTCGAGCACACGCTGCATCTCGTCACTCGCGAGGATGCGGTCGGTGAGCTCGAGCGTCTGCACGGCTCCCGAGCGACTGTTCGATCAGCCGCTCCAGCTCGCCGCTCGCCGCCAGCTCGCGCGACGGCGCGCTCGATCACCCGGTGCCGGACGAGCGAGGCGCGCGATCTCCTCGGGCAGCGGGCCGGCCAGCGCGCTGATCGACGATGCGGGCGATCTCGGGCGCCGAGACGACGTCCTCGGCCGCGGACTCGATCCCGACCGCGCCAGGCGCGCGCGGCGACGCGGCCGCCGGGTAGAACGCGGCGCGTCCGGCCGAGTCGATGATCCCTGGCGCGTTTCCGAGGACGTCGACGTTCCTGACCAGAGGACCAGATATGTACCTATCTGGGTCAAGCGACGGCAGGGGTAGGCGCGCGCGAGTCTTCGAGCCATGGACGCTGGCAACGGACTCACCGAGACTGTCCAGTTCGAGCTGCCCGACCTGGCTGGTGCGGCGCGTCTGGCGACCCTCCTGCGCTCGCGCTGGGCGGTCTCGGTGAACGAGGGAAGACGACGTCGCGCTCGTCGACGTCTACATCAGGGCTTCACGCACGGACCTCCGCATCGCTCATGCGGACCGTCGAGGACTGGGTGGCGCGGGAATCGCTCCGCGCCATCGGTTCAGCTCGACGGACGCGTCTACATCATGGAGTCGGGCGAGGTCGACTGGGAGTTCCTGCCGCGTCCGACGGTCGAGGTCGAAGCCGCCTGACTTGACGCGGCGCGTGGCCGGACCGCACACTCGGTGAAAGTGCCGAGCTTGCGCGACATGGGTCACGACGTCACCGACGCGTTGGAGACGGTCCGCGTGCCGTCGTACATCGTCGACTCGGCACGGCATCGTCCGCTGGGTGAATCCAGCGGCGCGGGAGATCGTCGGCGACGTCCGCGGCCGTCAGTTCACCTCGGTGCTCTCACCGGAAGAGGCTCGTCGCGCGCGGAGATCTTCGCGCGCAACATCTCCGGGGTCGTCGAGGCGCTCCGACAACGAAGTCGTCTTCGTCGGAGCTCGACGGAGAGCGCATCCTGGTCGACATCAGCGCCGTTCCTCTGCGAGACGGAGAGCAGGTGATCGCGATGTTCGGGCAGGTCGTGGACATCCAGATCGACCAGCCCCCGCCTGACGGCGCATCCAGCACCTGACTCCCCGTCAGACCGAGGTGCTGCGGCTGCTCGAGCACGGACCGCTCGACCGAACCAGATCGCGGCCGAGCTCCACCTCAGCGTCGAGACGGTGCGGAACCACATCCGCCACATCCTCCGCGCGCTCGGCGTGCAATTCGCGCCTCGAGGCGGTCGCCCTCACGCGGCGCGACCATCTGCTCGAGGAACAGGCCTAAGCTAGGTCGGTCGAGCCTTCTGCGCGCGGGAACTCGCGCACCGTCTGGCGGTGCAGCATCGCCACGCCGAAGAAGAGCAGCCCGCCGAGCAGGAGAATCCCCACCACTCGCGTGTCGCGCTGCGTCGGGCCCCACGCGAGCACGAGCAGGAACAAGACCGCGCCACGGCGCCGTAGACGATCAGGCCTGGTCGCCCGAGCACGGGCGCCAGCCGCTTTCGAGCGCGCGACAGCCAAGCGAGTCGGCCCCGCGAGCCACGCGCCGATGAGCCCAGCCACCCCGTAGAGGATGAGCGCGTACGCCACGCTGCGCAGCAGCTGCAGTCCCGATTCCCCACGCAGCGTTGCCGGCCGGACGGATGGCATCCGTCTTGATCAGCGAGCCGACGACTGCCCCGTTGAGTTAGGCGGTCTGGATGACGAGCGACGAGCACACCGACGAGCGAGGAAGCTGGCCGCGGTGGCCCGGAGGAGCCGCCGGCGATGGCCGCGGGCGAGGTAGATGGCGAGCCCGTAGAGGAAGAGGACGAGCACGAGCAGGAAGACCGAGAGCACCTTGATCACCTTGAGCGCTCGCTGCGCGTTCTTCAGTTGACCTGAGTGGAGGATCGTGATCTTGCCTGCGTCCGGGGCAGCCTGTATCCCGAAACGGTCGCTCAGCCGCTGGACGAGCGGGCTCAGGTCGAGGACGACCTCGCCGTTCCTGGTGTGGTCTGAAGCGACCCACGTGCCTTGCCTTCGAGGACCTGGATGAGGTTCGTGTGTGCGCGACTGATTCGCCTCCTCCCACAGGGCCTGAGCCTTCGGTGTCTCGAGTATTCGATCGGCGGCCTGCACCGCGACGTTCTGCGAGCGCGCCGCTGATGATCGGTGCAAGCCCGGCGCGGTTCGCCGGGAGCGCCTGCTGGATCTGTGCGGTGGCGTCCGGAGCTCGAGAAGAGCAGCGTGTCCACGAGGTAGATCGAGAGCTGCTGGCGGATCTCGTCGTTCGCGAGCATCTGCCCGGAAGCGTTCGTCCACGCGTCCGTGTCGAGGGCCTGCCGCTTCACCCAGACCGTCAGCGACGAGAGGAGCAGGAGGATCGACGCGACGACGAGCAGCGTCCAGACGGCGATCGCGCGTTTGCGCGTGAGGCGTTCAGGCTCGGCGCGAGTCGGTACTGCCGGGGCCGGTGCAGCGCTGGACATCAGCGGCATCCTAAGCTACCCGCATGTTCTTCCTGCTCGGGATCGTGCTGCTCATCTTCGTTCCGTCGCCGTGGAACGTCGTCAGCGCCACGGTCTGCCTCGTGCTCTTCTGCGGAGAGCTCTTCTTCTGGAACCGGACGATGCGCGGGCGGCGCAAGGTCGTCGGCGCCCAGACGCTCGTCGGCCAGGAGGCCGAGGTACTCGCGCCGTGCAGGCCGACGGGTCAGGTGCGAATCGGCGGTGAGATCTGGCAGGCGCGCTGCGACGGCCGGTGCGGATACCGGGCGACACGGTCCGCGTCGTCGAGGTTCAGCGGCCTCACGCTCCTCGTCGAGCGAGTCTGATCAGCATCCGGTCGCTTCATCATGATCCAGGTGACCAGCGCGACCGGAAGACTCCCAGCAGGGCGATGATCCCGAGGAACCAATGGTCGGCGCTGGTAGAGCACGCCGCTGATCACGATGCCGGCGATGAGAACTCCGAGTGCCGCGAGTCCGGCCATCAGACTGCTCCTCTCATAGCCTCGTAGCGTGAAGGCGAAGATGATCTCAGAGATCCCGCGGATCAAGGCCGCCACGCCGACCCACACGACGAGCAGGATCACCTTGTGCCCGAAGTCGCCCGCGGCCCGAAGCCGAGGATGATCTCGATCGACGCCCGCGATCAGCCCCAGCCACCAGAGGTCGTTCACCGGCCGGGTCGCGAACGCGAGGATCGAGGTCGAACGTGCCCTTGATGATGAAGTAGAAGCTCATCACCGCTGCGAGCGCCTTGAACGTGTCGCCGGGGTGGATGAAGCTGACGATCCCGATCACCACGAACGCGAGGGCGAGGACGCCGTGGAGGAGCCGGCTCCAGCCGGATGTCGTCATCAGCGAGACGAGCTCCATCAGCGAGAAGCCGAGCATCAGGATCCCGAAGACGATCGCGATCGCCGAGACCGTCGTGTAGTCGAAGCGGAAGACGATGATCGAGAACAGGAGCCACGCGGTGCCGGTGATCAGGAACAGCCACCAGACGCGGGACGCGTCGAGCATCGTGCGTTGCTCGGACGCGGACAGGGGCGCTGCAACGTCGCTCACGGGGGCCTCCTCACAGAGCTCGTCGAGTGCGGGAAGCGTAACGCCGTCGACGGACCTCGACTGTGTCTTCCGGCCGCGCGTAGCCTCGGTTCCATCGCCAGCAACGTTGAGATCGCGCCACGCGCGCCGCCTCGGGATCCGGCGCGGTCGGCGTCGCGGTCATCGTCGCGACGTTCGTCTTCGTCCTGCCGCGGATCGCCGACTACCGGGACGTCTGGGCCGTGGTCAAGGACCTCTCCTGGCCGCAGATCGCCGTGCTCGTCGCGCGTGACGGCGCTCAACCTCGCGACCTACGCGCCGCCGTGGCAGGCCGCGCTCCCGGGACTGAGCTTCCGGAACGCGTTCGTCCTCTCGATGTCGAGCAGCGCCTCGACGTACCTCGCGCCCGGCGGGCCGGCTGTGGGCGTCGCGCTCTCGTACGGGATGCTCCGGAGCTGGGGTTTCCGGCGGCAGGACGTCGACGCTTGCCGTCGCGCTGACCGGACACGTGGAACCAGTTCGTCATGCTCGGCCTCCCGAGCCTGGGGCTCGCGCTCCTCACGATCGCCGGCGAGCACCACGCGCTGCTGAAGACCGTCGCGCTCATCGCACTCGGCGTGTTCGTGATCGCGGCCGCGTCCTACGCCGCCGGTCTCACGAGCCGTCGGCTCGCGCGCTGGGCCGGGAACCTCAGCGCGCGGATCGTCTCCTGGGGGCTGCGCATCTTCCGCCGCGGCCCGGTGTCCTGGACGGGCGAGACGTTCGCAGGCTTTCGCGCACAGGCGGTCGGGCTGCTCCGGCGCCGCTGGTACTTCCTCACGGCGGCGACGCTTGCCGGGCCAGCTGACGGTGTTCCTCGTCCTCCTCGCGTGCCTGCGCGTCTTCGACGTCCCGCCCGGCCAGGTGACCGTGATCGAGGCGTTCGCCGCGTGGTCGCTCATCCGGCTGCTCGGGTCGATCCCGATCACCCCCGGCAGGCTCGGCATCGTCGAGCTCGGGCTGACCACAGCCCTCGTCGGCTTCGGCGGCGGGAACGCGCAGGTCGTGACGGCGGTTCTCGTCTACCGGTTCCTGACGATCGTCCCCACGCTCCTGCTCGGCCTGCTCGCGGGCGCGACCTGGAAGCGACACCGCCCGCCCCAGGCGCTCGAAGAAGGCTCGCTCTAGGGCCGCGTCTTTCCGGAGGAGCCGCTCGATCTCCTCGAGGCGCTGCTCGATCTTCGTCAAGCCGGCCTCCGCGTCCATTGCGGCGCGGCGGTGCACGAGCAGCGAGGCGACGAACCCGGTGAGCAGCGAGAGCGAGGCGAAACCGATGATCATCAGTCCGAGGCGACGAAGCGTCCCGCCGTTGTCGTGGGCACGATGTCGCCGTACCCGACCGTCGTCACGGTCATCACCGCCCACCAGGGCGCAAGCCCGATCGTGGGAAAGTCGTGCGGATCGACGAGCCTGATCAGCACCGCGCAGCCGACGGCGAACCCGACGATGCACAGCATCAGGTACCAGAGGATGCGGCCGCGCTCGAACGCCAGTTCGAAGCGCCTCAGCGCGAGCTCCTGCAGGCGGGACATCACGAGGTCGGAGGTAAGCATCGACGCAGGACGATGCGCCGTTCGCGAGGAATAGGGTCCGCGCATGGCCGGTCAGGTCGAGAAGCGCGAGCTGATAATCCCGATCCGGACGATCCTCGTCGTCTCGGCGGCGATCGGCGTCCTCGGCGCGTTCGTCGCGATCGGGGACACGTTCCTGATCGTCTTCGTCGGGATCTTCCTCGGGCTCGTCTTCGAGTTCCCGGTGCGCTTCGTGATCGAGAAGACCGGCTGGTCTCGAGGCCTGGCCGCGACGGTGACCGTGCTCGGCACCGCCATCGGGGTCGTCCTGATACGGGCTCCTCTTCCTCGTCCCGATGGTCGGCTCGGTGCGCGACTTCCTGCACGACCTGCCGCAGACGATCGACCAGCTGCGCTCCTCCGGCGAGCTCTCCTGGCTCGGCGACACGGGGATCGGGAAGAACCTGCACGAAGGGCGCGGACAAGACCTCGGTCTCGGTTCCGGACGCGATCTCGGCGGTGCTCGGCATCGCGGGCGACTTCTTCAGCATCTTCCTCGCCGGCGTTCACGATCCTCTTCATCTGCCTCTTCCTGCTCAGCGACGTCGCCGAACATGAAGCGGGCGCTCGGCGAGCGTGCTCATGCCGGGCGAGGACGAGCGCTGGCTCGGCGTCTGGGAGCGCGTGACGGAGTCGGTCTCGCGCTGGGCGATCGGCGTCGTCGTGATCGCGACGATCGCCGGGACGACGCAGGGCGTGACGGCCTGGCTCCTCGGCTCGAGCTTCGCGCTCGGGCTCGGCGTGATCGCCGGGCCTGCTCGACATGATCCCGAACCTGGGCGCGACGCTCGCCGGCTTCATCCTCGTTCCGGCGATCTGGGCCGAGTCAGGGATCGGCGCCGGCCGATCATCATGCTCGTCGTGGTGCTCGTCTACCAGCAGGTCGAGAACAACATCCTCACGCCGAAGATCCAGGGCAAGGCGGTCAACCTCTCGGGCGTTCTTCATCATCGTCGCGGTCACGCTCTTCGGCGCGCTGCTCGGGGTGCTCGGCGCGCTGACCGCGGTGCCGCTCGCGGCGACGGTCCAGATCTTCGTCCAGGAGCTGACGAAGGCCCGCCGGGACAAGGTCGCGGCTGCGCGCGCAGCCGCGCGGCTCCTCCTAGAGCTCGAGCCGCTCGCCCGGCTTCAGGACGCGCACCTCGACCTCCGGGGCGGTCTTCGCCATCTCGCGGACGAACTCTTCCGCCGGCTCGGTGAGGAAGTCGGGCTCGCGGCGCACGCCGTGGTGCAGCGGGCGGTACGTGCCCCAGTGGATCGGGACGGCCGTGCGTGGGCGGAGCATGCGGATCGCCTCCGCGGCGCCCGCGGGTCGAGATGCTCGCCGCTGCCGAGCGTCGGGCCCCAGCCCCAGATCGGGATCAGCGCGAGGTCGAGGTCCGGGACGAGGCCGTCCATCTCCGGGAAGAGCGACGTGTCGCCCGCGAAGTAGATGCGGTGCGTCCCGCCGATCGCATAGCCGAGAGACGCGCCGCGCAGCACGGCCGATGCGGCGCCGCTCGTCGTGCTCGCGTGCGTCGCGCGCACCTCGACAGACCCGATCGAGACCGACTCCCCTTCGTCGACCTCGACCACGCGCTCGAAGCCGATCCGCTCGACGGGACGCGCGAGGCCTCGCGGGACGACCGCGGTCACCTTGCGGTCGAGCAGGCGGAGCGACGGCAGGTCGAGGTGGTCGCGGTGGGCGTGCGAGATGAGGACCGCGTCCGGGCTGCGCAGCGGCTCGAGGTCGATCGGCGATCGCCGGTGCAGGTGCAGCACCCGGCGACGAAGCAACGGGTCGGTCAAGAGCCGGACGCCGTCCAGCTCGATCAGGACCGTGGAGTGCCCGACGTAGCGGACCGCAGTCACAGGCGTTCTTCTGGCATCAAAGGCGATGGGCAAAGCCTCCGACTGGCTTCGCGAGGAGCGGCGCAAGACCCTCGGCGATTGGGTCGCGTTCTGCCTGACGTGCGGGTTCGCGCAGCGCTACTTCGACGAGTCGGAAGGCGAGCTCCCGCAGCGAGTGCCCGCAGTGCGGCGGCGAGATCCGCTCCGCGCTGCCCCGAGTGCGATGCGCGCTTCAGCTCCGCGTTCGCCGTCGAGTGCGAAGGTCTGCGGCGCCGAGCTGCGCCCGCCAACATCCCCGTGGCCCTATCCGGCCCGGTCGCTAGTCCGACTGGCGGTGGCGGCCCTCGACGACCTGTGTGGCGCGTCAATGCTCGCGCGCGCCGATCGGAAGCCCTGAGCCGCGGATGCGGGCTCAGCCCGCGTCCGCACACGGACGCCTGGGCTCACGAGATCCGATTCGTGAAGAGTCGTCGCGGCGCGCGCAGCTGCGCGGGACTTTCACGATCACGATCTCGGAAAAGCGGATCAGCGTGACGATCTCGTCCGACGAGACCTCCGCGGTTGTAGAGCTGCCCGAGGAAGATCGCGAGCTCCTCGGGCCGCCGCACCTCCGGGTTGTCGTGCTCGATGTCGCGGGGCGAGAGCTCGTTGAGCGTCTTCACCTCGACCCTGTCGATGACCGCGTCGAACACCTTGTCGCGCGGCCCGTACCGCGCGCCGACGAGCACCTGCACGACCATCCCCTTCTTGTACTTCCGGGACTTGTCCCCGAGGCGGATCGTCGCCGTCTTGCGGCGCGAACGCAGCTGGTCGGCCACGATCGGCGAATAGAAGTTGAGGGCGTACATGAGGCGGCGGGAGTGCTACAGCAGCGAAGGGCGCGGAGATCATCAAGCCGTTGTCACGGACGAAAGCGAGGGCTTTCTCCGCCATCTGGCGCTCGCCGCCGTAGGCGAGCAGCTTCGGAGCGTCTGTCGAGCGGGCAGCCAGCGCGCCTCGTCGACCTCGATCCGCATCTCGGGCTCGATCTCGCCGAGCCGGCCCTCTCGAGTAGCGGCAGCAGGTAGAAGCTGACCACCTTGAAGACCCGCTCGCCCTCCCACGTGTAGACGTAGCGGATGTCGCCGAGCTTCGTCACGAGCCGCGCCTGGATCCCCGTCTCCTCCTCGGTCTCGCGAGCCGGTCGCGTCCGGCTTCTCGCCCTCGCCGATCAAGCCCTTCGGAAGCGCCCAGACCCCCGGCTTCTTGCCGCCCGGCCGGATCGCGGCGAACACCCACTCGCCGCGCAGGCGCCTGATCGCGACCCCGCCCGCGGAGAATTCCCGGCGCATCCGAGAGTTTGTAACACGCGGCCGGGTTGCCGAGTCACCGGAGCATGCCCGGGCAAACGCGGTTCCGCTTGCACAGAGGAGAAGGGTGCCGTTAGAATGCCCTGGCACTCGCGCCGCAGGAGTGCCAGACACTGTCACAAAGTACGGAGAACAGGAGGTCACTGAATGGATCTGCAGCCGCTGGGCGATCGTCTTGATCGTCGAAGCACTCGAGGAAGAGGCAGACGACCTCGAGCGGCATCGTCCTGCCCGACACCGCGAAGGAGAAGCCGCAGCGCGGCGCGCGTCCTCGCAGTCGGCCCGGGCATGCGCAACGACACGGGCGGAGGTCGTCCCGATGGAAGTCGCCGTGGGCGACGAGATCATCTACTCGAAGTACGGCGGCACCGAGATCAAGCTCGGCGCCGACGACGTTCTGATCCTGCGCGAGTCGGACGTGCTCGCGAAGGTCGCAACCAAGGGCGGCGCCAAGTCGAGCAAGAAGAAGCAGCTCGCGGGCGCGGCCGCCTAGCCACATCTCGCTGAGGGAGGTACTAAATGGCTCATAAGGAGCTGAAGTTCGACGAGGACGCGCGGCGCTCGCTCGAGCGCGGCGTGAACACCCTCGCCGACGCGGTCAAGGTCACTCTTGGCCCGAAGGGTCGGTACGTCGTGCTGGACAAGAAGTTCGGCGCACCGACGATCACGAACGACGGCGTCACCATCGCGCGCGAGATCGAGGTCGAGGACGTCTTCGAGAACCAGGGCGCTCAGCTCGTCCGCGAGGTCGCAACGGCGACGAACGACGTCGCCGGCGACGGCACCACGACCGCGACCGTGCTCGCCCAGGCGATCGTCCGCGAGGGCCTGAGGAACGTGGCCGCGGGTGCGAACCCGATCGGCGCTCAAGCGCGGCGATCGAGATCGCCGTCGACGCAGGTCGTCGCAGACCTGCAAGAAGCAGTCGAAGGAGATCTCGGGCAAGGAGGACATCGCCCGGGTCGCCACGATCTCGGCGCGCGAGCGCGAGATCGGCGACGTGCATCGCCGACGCGATCGAGAAGGTCGGCAAGGACGGCGTCGTCAACGTCGAGGAGGGCCAGACCTTCGGCCTCGAGCTCGAGTTCACCGAGGGCATGCAGTTCGACAAGGGCTACCTCTCGCCGTACATGATCACCGACGCCGAGCGCATGGAGGCCGTGCTCGAGGACCCGTACATCCTGGTCGCGAACCAGAAGATCGGAGCCGTCAGGACCTCCTGCCCGTGCTCGAGCAGGTCATCCAGGCCGGCAAGCCGCTGCTGATCGTGTCGGAGGACGTCGAGGGCGAGGCGCTCGCGACGATCGTCGTCAACAAGCTCCGCGGCACGCTTCACCGCGGTCGCCGTCAAGGCGCCGGGCTTCGGTGACCGCCGCAAGCGGATGCTCGAGGACATCGCGATCCTCACCGGCGCCGAGGTGATCACCGAGGAGATGGGCCTCAAGCTCGAGAACACGAAGCTCTCGCAGCTCGGCCAGCGCCCGCCGCGTCGTCGATCGACAAGGACTCGACGACGATCATCGACGGCGGCAGGCGCGTCCGACGGCATCAAGGCCCGGATCAAGCAGCTCAAGTCCGAGATCGAGAACACCGACTCCGACTTCGACCGCGAGAAGCTGCAGGAGCGGCTGGCGAAGCTCGCCGGCGGCGTCGCGGTCGATCAAGGTCGGCGCTGCGACCGAGACCGAGATGAAGGAGAAGAAGCACCGCGTCGAGGACGCGCTGCAGGCCACCCGGGCCGCCCTCGAGGAGGGCATCGTCCCGGGCGGCGGCGTCGCGCTCCTGAACGCGGCCGTCGGCGATCAAGGCTCGACACGCTCGAGGGCGACGAGCGGACCGGTGCGCAGATCATCGACGCGTGCGCTCGAGGAGCCGCTCCGTCAGCTGGCCGACAACGCCGGCCTCGAGGGCTCGCTCGTCGTCGACAAGATCCGCACCGGACCGCCAAGGGCCACGGGCCTGAACGTCGACACCGGCGAGGTACGAGGACCTCGTCAAGGCCGGGATCATCGATCCGACGATGGTCACGCGCTCGGCGCTGCAGAACGCGGCGTCGATCGCGAAGAACATCCTCACCACCGAGGCGATCGTCGCCGAGCCGCCGGAGAAGAATCCGGTCGGCGCAGGCGCCGGCATGCCCGACATGGGCGGGATGATGCTGGGCCAGCGCGAGGCCGCGAACGCGGCCGCTTGAGCATCACGGGGGAACCCCTGGTTCCCCGTGGGCCCTCCCAGCGAGCGGCTCTGCTTCGCTCGAAGAAGTTTCAGGAGCCGCCCGAGTGTGCTCGCACTTCGGGCGGCTCTTCTGTGTTTGTGAGCCTCCCCGGCGGGCAAGTGCCCGCCTCCGGCGGCGGCGGCGGCTGTGCTGCTCTCGAGCGGCGTTGCGGCTGATGTGACAATACAGGACGACTGTGTCGCAGACTGATCGATCCGGTCGTCGCCGCGAGAGACGCTGCTTCCCGCCAAGTCGTGGCGGGAGGCGTTCGAGGCGTACGCGAGCCTTGACCCGGCGAGCCTGAGCGCGCAGTGACCTGGAGTGGTACGGCGAGGCGGCTTGGTGGAGCGGCAAGCTCAACGACGCGGTCAGGCTCCGCGAGCGCGCCTACGTCGCCTACGCCGGCGAAGGGCAGAAAGGTCGCCGCCGCGCAGGTTGCGCTCACCCTCGCCTGGGACGAGTCGAACCGGGGAGCGTTCGCGGTCGCGTCAGGGTTGGTTCGCCACTGCCGAACGCCAGCTCGAGGGGAGGAGAGAGTCGGCCGTCCACGGACGGATCGCGCTCACCCAGGCGGGTCAGGCGATGTTCGCGGAGGGGAACTACCCGAAGGCGCTCGCCGAGCCTCGAGCGCGCATACGAGCTCGCACGGCGCTTCGGTGACCGAGACACGCAGATGCTCGCGCTCGTCGCCAAGGGGCGTGCGCTCGTCAAGATGGGTGAGATCGAGCAGGGGCTCGAGCTCATCGACGAGGGCACGGCGGCCGCGGTCAGCGGCGAGCTCGAGGGCCTACTCTGACCACGCTCGTCTACTGCGCTGACGATCAGCGCGTGCCAGGACGTCGGTGACGTTCGCCGGGCCGCGGAGTGGACGGAGGCGGCCAACCGCTGGTGTGACCGGCTCGACGTGACCGGCTTTCCCGGCGCCTGTCGCATCCACCGTGCGGAGATCATGCGGCTCCGGGGCGACCTCGAGGCCGCAGAGAAGGTCGCGACTGGCGGCCTGCGACGAGCTCCAGGACTTCGAGCGCTACATCACCGCGGGCGGCTACTACGAGATCGGCGAGATCCGCCGCCGGCTCGGCGACTTCGCTTCCGCCGAGGAGGCGTACGCGCGGGCGAACGAGCTCGGGGCCGACCCCCAGCCGGGCCCTCGCACTGCTCAACCTTGCGGAAGGGAAGCCTCGAGGCGGCCGTTGCGGGAATCACGCGCGCACTCGACGAGGTCGAGGAGCCGCTGTCGCGGATCCGCCGGCTTCCGGCGCAGGTCGAGATCGCGGTGGCTGCGCGCGATCTGAAGACGGCGCGTGGTGCGGTCGCGGAGCTCGAGGAGCTCGTCGACTCGTACAAGTTCGGAAGCCGTCGGGCGCCGGCCTTCGACGCAACGGTTCACGTTGCCGCGGGTCGGATCGCCCTGGCCGAAGGCGACACGGACGAGGCGATACGCCTTCTCCGTCACGCGCGTGACGAGTGGCGGGGGGTCGGGGCTCCTTCGAGACCGCGCACAGGCTCGCGTGCTGCTCGGGGTCGCGTTCCGCCGGAGCGGCGACGAGCACGCCGCGATCGCCGAGCTCGACGCTGCACATGCAGCCTTCGAGCGCATCGGCGCGAGGGCGGATGCGGAGCGTGCTGCTGAGCTCCTCGGTCGTCAGCAGACACGCCGCACGTTCGTGTTCATCGACATCGTCGGCTCGACGCGGCTGCTCTGGAGACGCTCGGCAACGAGAAGTGGAAGAAGCTGCTCGCCCGGCACGACGAGCTGCTCGAGGAGCAAATCGCCAACTGCGGCGGCGAGGTCGTTCAGCAGACCGGCGACGGCTTCTTCGCGGCGTTCGCAGAGTCCGAAGGCGGCGCTCGAGGCGGCCGTCGCCATCCAGCGCGCCCTCCAAGCCGAGATCGTCGCCCCCGACGTCAGGATCGGAGCTCACACCGGCGATGCGTTCGAAAGCGACGGGTCGTCCAACCCGTACGGTGGCGAAGCGTGTCCATCTGGCGGCGCGGATCGGCGCAGCCGCGGGAGCGGGGCGAGATCCTCGCCAGTCGAGAGACGCTCGACCGACGCCGGCACCGGCTTCCGATCGTCGAACCCGCGCTCAGAGGCCTTTAAAGGCTTCGAGAAGCCTGTTGATGTCATCAGCGTCGACTGGCGCTAACGGGGCTAGCGTTCTCGGAGACCAGAGCGAACCCGCCGCCGGAGCCGGGCTCTGCCCGGCGGGAGGCACACAAAGACAGAAAATCCGCTCGAGGTCGCGATCACCTAGACGGCTCCTGAAACGTGAGGCCAACGCCTCCGCCGGCAAGGAGGAGGGCCCACGGGAACCAGGGGTTCCCACGTGAAGGCGAGCGAAGCGAAGCCGAAAAACGAAGAGACCGGCTGAGGCCGGTCTCTTGTTCTCAAATGCGGTTCGGAATCTAGATCCGCATGAGTGGGGGAGGTGGGTACTTGCGGTATCGCCCTTCGCGGTAAGCTGGCGTCGCAATGTCATCAAAGTCCTGCGGCTAGCTTGTCCTTGCCGGCCGTGACGCGCCTGTACCGAGACGTGGCGGGGAAGATGGCGGTTGGAACGGATGTCATGGCTAGCGGCGGGCGGTATCGCGTCCGCACGGAAGACGAGCGCGCGCGCTTTCGCCGGCCGCGCGCCATAGCCGCCTGGTCGCCCTCCTGCGCAGGGGTTGCCGGTCTTCGCCCTGCTCGTGCTTGCTTCCTATTTCATCACCTCGAAATTGAGCGTCAGCGTCGGCGATATGACCGCGAGCATCGACGGCATCGAGGTGTCCGACGGCAATCTGCGCATGACCAATCCGAAGCTCGAGGGCGCCGACAAGAAGAACGGAGAATATTCCATCGGCGCCGAATACGCCGATCAGGATATGAAGGCTCCGCACCGGATCAAGCTCCACGCCATCAGGGCCGAGCTCACCACCGCCGACGGAGGCTGGTCGCGCATGAACGCCGTGCGCGGCCTGTTCAACAACAGGACCGAGAAGCTCGTGATGAAGGACAAGATCAGCGTCGCCACGAGCTCGGGCATCACCGGCGAACTCAAGCGCGCGTCGCTCGACATGAAGAACCAGATCCTCAGATCGCATCTGCCGGTCTGGTTCTTGCTGGGTCGCGGCAGCGTCAAGGCGAACGCGCTGACCTTCAGCTCCGCCGACAGCACGCTGACGTTCCGCGGCAAGGTTCGCGTGCATCTGGTCGCAAACAAGCGAAGGACGACAAGCAGGAGAAGAAGCTGCCGAAGGGCGAGGCTGAAGCTGCGCCTGTGGTTCCACCACTGCCGGAAGCGACCGGCGCCGTCTCCGAGAGCACGGGCGCCGTGCCGGTAGGCACGCCATGAGCAGCAAGCTTCACCTCAGGATTTTGACCTGACGGCGGCGCTCGCGCTTTGCGGCGGCGAGCCCCTTGCCGCACAGACCATGACCAACACATTCGGTGGGTTGTCGGGCAACTCAGACCAGCCGATCGATATCGAGTCCCGATCTGCTCGTGGTGCATGACAAGGAGAAATACGCGGTCTTCACCGGCAGCGTGAAGGCGGTGCAGGGCACCACCACGCTCCGCGCCAGGGAACTGCTCGTCCATTATGTCGGCGGCGACAGGCTCGCTCCCGGCGGCAAGAAGGATGAGGTGCAGGCGCCCGCCGAGACCAAGGTCGCCGATGCCCAAGGCGCGACCGGCGACGCCGCGCGCCGGCAAAGCGGCCGACGGCACCAAGCCGAAAGACGGCGACACGCAGATCACCAAGATCGAGGCCAAGGGCGACGTCATCATCACCAGCGACGACGACCAGACCACGACCAGCGACTGGGTCCCTCTACGACTTGCCGACGCAGCTGGTAACCGTCGGCGGCAATGTGGTGTTAACGCAAAGGCAAGAATGTGCTAGGAAGGGTGACCGGCTCGTCATCGATCTGAAGACAGGCGAGAGCCGGTTCGAAAACACGGGCAATACCGCCGCCGGCGGCCGGATCCGCGCGCTGTTCATGCTGAAGGCGAAGGACGGCGCGGAGGACGCCAAGTCGGGCGACGCCAAATCGGCGCGAAGCCAAGCCGGGCGATGCGGAGTCTGGCGGCACGACGGCCACGCACGACGGCGCCGAGGCGGCTCCCGAAGCCTGACACGGACGCATAGCGAAAAGGCCGAGAGGGATGACAACTGGACCTCTCAAGATCCGTTTATCCCGGAAATGCGCCCGTAATATCGTCAGGGACTTTGTCGAATGTTAACCGGGCGACGCTTCAACTGGGGAGCCGGAAGGGCGTAGTGGGCAAATTGCTGTCTTTCCCAGGCCGCCAGGCGAGTCGCCACTCAAGGGGACTGCGCTCCCGGCGGATCGCGGTGAAGCCGCGTGCCGGGCGCGGAAGTCGATCCGGATGGCTCGCCCGGCCGGCTCACCGTCCGCCAGGTGGTGAAGAGCTTCAGAAGCGCACCGTCGTCGCGGCGTCAGTCTCGAACTGCGGCGCGGCGAGGCGGTCGGGCTGCTCGGCCCGAACGGCGCCGGCAAGACCACCGTCTTCTACATGATCACCGGGCTGATCCCGGCCGACGAAGGCCGCATCAAGCTCGACGGCCGCGACGTCACGCAGCTTGCCGATGTACCAGCGCGCCCGCCTCGGCATCGGCTATCTGCCGCAGGAAGCCTCGATCTTCCGCGGCCTCACGGTCGAGGAGAACATCCGCGCGGTGCTGGAGCTGGTCGAGCCGAACAAGCGAAGCGCGAGCAGCAGCTCGACAGCGCTGCTCGAGGAGTTCAACATCACGCGGCTGCGCAAGATCGCCGTCGATGCGCGCTCTCGGGCGGCGAGCGGCGCCGCGTCGAGATCGCCCGCGCGCTCGCCACGCGCCCGGCCTTCATGCTGCTCGACGAGCCGTTCGCCGGCATCGATCCGATCGCGGTCGGCGACATCCAGCAGCTGGTGCGCCATCTGACCGCAGCGCGGCATCGGCGTGCTGATCACCGATCACAACGTGCGCGAAACGCTGGAGCCTCGTCAGACCGGGCCTACATCATCTACGACGGTCATGGTGCTGACGCACGGCAACCGCCCATGGAGATCATCAACTAACGAAGACGTGCGGCGGGTCTATCTCGGGGATCATGTTCAGTTGATGCGTGACCGCCTTGACGGCCGCGTGACACGTCCTGGCGACGATTGGGGCAATCATGGCGCTCGTACAAAGCTCGGAGCTGAGGCAGAGGCCAGCAGCCTGGTGATGACGCCGCAGCTGCAGCAGGCGATCAGCTTGCTGCAGCTGTCCAATATCGAGCTGTGCTCAGCTTCGTCGAGGCCGAGGTCGAGCGCAACCCGCTGCTGGAGCACGCCGATGCGGAGAGACCGGCGGCGCGACGCCGGAGCCCGCCGCCGAGCCGCAAACGGCTTACGCGCCAAGGACGAGGCGCGACGGCGAGGCGTTGAGCGCCTACGGCGAGCAGGCCGGGCCAGCGAGGGCGACGACGGCGCAATGGGTCGACCTCGAACGCCGATGCCGCCGCGACGCGATCGACGCCGAGCCGCAAGACGTGTTCCCCGATGCCGACAGCTTCTCACCGGCGCGCTGAAAGACTCGGCTGGGCCACGCTGCGGCCAGGGCTCAGCAATGCGCTTCGGCGGCGATGAAGAGTCAACCTCGAGGCCTATCGTCGCGGCAGAGCGGACGCTGAGCGGATCATCTCACCGAGCAGCTGTGCGTCGCCTTCGCCGATCCGGCGCGAGCGGCTGATCGGCGCATCACCTCATCGACATGACCGACGAGGCCGGCTACCTGCGCGGCGACCTGGACGAGCGTTGCCGAGCAGCTCGGCGCGCCGCTCGAGCTGGTCGAGGAGACGTGCTCGACGTGATGCAGGGCTTCGAGCCGCTGCGGCGTGTTCGCCCGCGACCTGCGCGAATGCCTGGCGCTGCAGCTGAAGGAGCAGGACCGCTGCGACCCGGCAGATGGCGGCGCTGATCGACAACCTGCAGCTGCTTGCGGCGCACGACCTCGCCGCGCTTGAAGCGCGCCGGCGCGCGTCGCCGACGAGGACCTCGCCGACATGATCGCCGAGATCAAGCGGCTCAACCCCAAGCCGGGCCTCAAATATCGGCACCGTGCACGATCCAGCCGATGCGTGCCCGACGTGATGGTGCGCGCCTGCCCGACGGCAGCTTGCATGGTCGAGCTCAACAGCGACACGCTGCCGCGCGTGCTGGTCAACCAGTCCTATTACGCGACCGTCTCCAAGACGGCGCCAGCTGGCGAAGGACAAGAGACTACCTCGCTCGACTGCCTGCAGACGCGCGAACTGGCTGGTCAAGAGCCTCGACCAGCGCGCGCGCACCATCCTCAAGCGTCGCGCAGGAGATCGTGCGCCAGCAGGACGGCTTCTTCGACCTACGGCGTCGCGCACCTCAGGCCGCTCAACCTGAAGACGGTGGCCGACGCCATCTCCGATGCACGAATCGACGGTGAGCCGCGTCACCGCCAACAAATACATGGCGACCAGCCGCGGCCTGTTCGAGCTCAAATATTTCTTCACCTCGGCGATCGCCGCGACCGACGGCGGCGACGCGCATTCCTCGGAAGCGGTGCGCCACCGCATCCGGCAGCTGATCGATGCCGAGCCGGCGAGCGACGTGCTGTCCGACGACAAGATCGTCGAGCAGCTCGAGAGCGACGGCATCGATATCGCCCGGCGCACGGTTGCCAAGTACCGCCGAAGCGCTAGGATCCCCCTCTTCGGTACAGCGCCGGCGCCTGAAGCGCATCGCCCATGGCGCGAGCCTGTAGGCAGGGCTTAAGTCGCCTGGCCCTGCATGCAGATCATGTAAAGGATCGATGGCGAAATAGATGGTTTTGACACCCCGAGGGAGCGGTCTAGCTTCCGCCCTCGCGGCTGGAGGCCGACCGGAGGTTGGCGCCCAAGGCGCGTATTACGTCGGCCTTGGCGAAGATCGGCCCCGCAGAAGCGGCACGTCCCCGGAATCGCGGTGGAAAAGGGCCATTCGACAATCTTCCGCGGGCGATGACGATACAAGTTACCGGAAAGAATCTGGACGTCGGTGAGGCGTTACGCAGTTACGTCCAGGAACGCGTGGTGCACACCGTCGAGAAGTTCATGGGGCGCGAGCCCTCTGGGCATGTGCGCATCGAAAAGGAGCATGGGGAGTTTCGGACCAACTGCACGATCCACTTGTGGCAAGGCATGAGCCTCGAAGCCCATGGGGTCGCGGCCGATGCCTATCAAAGCGCCGATCGCGCTTGCGAGCGGCTCGAGAAGCGGGTCCGGCGCTACAAGCGTAGACTGAAGCGGCATGGCGGCGGCGAGACGCGCGCGCAACAGACGCCTGCGACCGATTACGTCATCCAGGCGTCTCAAGAGGGGCAGGAGGAACGCGATGAGGACAATCCGTTATCATTGCCGAAGCCGAGAGCCCTTGCACGAAATGGCAGTCAGTGACGCCGTGATGCAGATGGATTTGTCCGACCGGCCAGTTTGTTGTGTTTCGCAACGCGAGCCACGGGGAGATCAACGTGGTCTACCGGCGCGACGACGGCAATATCGGCTGGATTGATCCTGCAACCAAGAAGGCGCGCAAGCGGCGTTAGGCGAAATCTTCCCTGTCGCGCCCGCTGTCTGAGGGGTTGGCATAATGCATCTGGGCGGTTTCATCTCCCCCGATCTCGTGATTCCTTCGCTCAAGGCGGAAGCGACCAAGAAGCAGCTCCTGCAGGAGCTGTCGGCGCGCGCCGCGCGCCTCACCGGCGTTCCCGAGCGCGACATCTTCGATGTGTGCTGCTCCAGCGCGAGCGGCTCGGCTCGACCGGGGCTCGGCCAGGGCATCGCCATTCCGCACGGCAAGCTTGCGGGGCTTAAGCGCATCGTCGGCATCTTTCGCCCGCCTTGCCGAGCCGATCGACTTCGACGCGGTCGATCGGCGACGAGAGGTCGACTATCGTGTTCCTGCTGCTCGCGCCCGAAGGGGCGGGGGCCGATCACCTCAAGGCGCTCGCCCGCATTCTCGCGGCTCCTGCGCGAGGGCAGTGCCGTCGACAAGCTACGCGCCTCGCAGGATGCCGCGGCGCTTCTATGCGGTGCTCATGTCCGAGGATAGAGCCGCCTCCCACGCCGCCCTAGCGCGGCGCGAGCTCCGGTGATCAGCGCGATCGTTGCCTTCGCCATCGCGTCGACGACCACGGCCGGCACCTTGGGGTCGAGGATGAAGACTTGCCCGGTGAGTTCGACCATCGAGCGGCGCGTCGGCGAGCGACGTTGTCACTGAATGTCGGGCGAGGAAAGGGAAAGTCCACGATCCAGAACCGCGGGTGTCCTGTTCTCCCGCATCTGGCCTCGTCCTTGATCGAGATGACTCTGGAGAAGATACTTTGCGCGATCCCCGACGCAAGCCCGAAGCTCATCGCCCCGCCTGGGGCAGGGCGATGAGGAGTATTAGCGCACCGGAGAGGTGAGCCCGTCTGAGTGCACGCTGACTGACCGGCACGAGGTCGTTCTCGATGGCGTTGGCGATGGCCGCGGTGCGGCTGTCGGTCAAGGCGAGCGGCGTCCCGTCGGCGCCGAGCACGGCGAATAGGTCGATGCCCTCGGCGCGTCGAGAGCGCCGGGAATAGCTTCTCGGCCAGCGTCGGATGATCGAGCTGCTTGATATAGGCCACTTCTCCGTCGCCAAGTTGCGCGAACTCGCTCCGCGTCATCGGCAGCGCGCCTGGCGATCTTCTTTTCTTTCGAACTCGTTCATCTCTCGTCTCGTCCTCCTTGGAGGTGATGACTTAAGATTACGTGGGAGACACAGCGAAAGTTTCAATCGGCAGCAGCAATTCCGACCTTGCACACGTTTCTCCTTGCGCGGCGCGAACCAGCTCGACGGCGAGCAGCCCGTCATTCAACTCCGCTCCGCGCACCTCAGACGCCGCTCGCGAGCTGAAAGGTCCGCTTGAACTGTCGCGCCGCGATACCGCGATGGAGATAGTCCTTGGTCCTCGTCCTCATGCTGCCTGCCACGGATGGTCGTGCGCCGCCTCTCGATCGAGACTTCGAGCTCGTCCACGCCGGAAACCCGCGACGGCTAGCGTGATGCTGAACAGCCTCCGGCTCGCTCTCGCTCCCGTGCAAGAGTTCAATATTGGTACGGCGTGATAGCCCGCAACCCCGGCTTGGCCTCCCCGTTCGAGTGCGCCGCGCGGTGGAGGCTCAACCAGAGACTGCCATCCAGGATGTCATGCGCGACATCGAGCGTAAGCCCTTTTCGGGACAAGCGGCTGCGCCATGCCGAGCTGCGTCGTTGAGCCCTGCCGGCGCCTCAAGACAGCCGGCCCAGCCCGCAGCGGCGCTGAGCCTTCCAAAACCGACCTCGCATATGGGGAAATTGCTCTAGCATCGTTCAAGCAGAGCGCGAGCGCGCTCACCGAGACGTGTTTGGCTTGCTATCGCGGTAGGCCGGCGTTGCTCTAATCTTCCGCGCGCAATGATCTGGCATGTCGAGCTCCAAGGACGGCAGCGGTGCCAATGACGGCCGCAGCGCTCAACACGGCCTTCAAGACATTCTCGCGCGCGGACCGACGCCGCCAAGAGCCGGCGATGACCATCCCATCGCGCCAGGCGCCTACGACCAAGGATCGCTACCGCGCGCGTGAGCGCCGCGCGCGCCCGGAGCTATCGTCGTCCTGGTGGCGGGCGGACATTAGCTAAGCAAGCGCTTGCGCGACCAGGGCTGCTTCGGCGGCCGCTTCGACCGGCAGTTGATCGTCCTGCTCGGTCCTCGCGTGCACCAGGGCATCAGCGCGCGGAACTCTTCGCCGCGCCGACAGCGCGTGCGATCTCCTGAACGCAAAGAACGGAACCAAGGCGATGCACATGATGACGCCGATGGTGAGCGATGCCGACCAGTCCGCCCCCGCCGATCTGCGGGACGCTCTCGGCGGCGCTCTTGCCGTGGAACAACCCGACAGCGGTTCCTCGGCGATGTAGGAAAAGCATCAGGAGCGCGGAGAACGCGATCGACTTGAAGGCGGCGGGATAGATCAGTGGCTTGTCGTCGAGGCGATCGGCAAATCCGCAAAGCCTCCACCAATGAGCATGATCTTTGGCGAGAATCAGCGCGTTCACCACGGCCAAGCCGTAAAACTTGAAGCTGATTTGACGAGCAACCGCCAACACTGGCCCATATATCTGTGCAGCAGGAACACGTGAGCACACGAGCCAGAGGTAAGCGAAGAGATGGCCAGGAACTTTCTCAGCTCGTCGTAGAGCCTCGTATCTTCAAGCTAGAGCTTCGGCGCTTGCATCGCGCGCTTGCCGCCGGTTCGGCAATGGCCGCCTCGGTCACGTCGCGCTGCTAAGGTCGTCCGCGTCCTGAGTTGCCGCTTGTTGCTGCCGGCCCGGGGCTCGACGCTGCGCCGAGATCGCAGACGCTGCGCACCGGTTTCCCACGACTCGAAGCCGGAGCAGCCAGGGCGGGTCGTCCTTGCGCAAGCCCCCGCGTTCGGCAAGCAGGAGCACCTCGCGGTCGCCTAACGGACCCCATTGCTGGTCCCCCGCGACAGATACCAAGATGATGTGCGCTGCTCGGCCTCGCCGGCGAATTGACGCTCTTGCATGATGGGCCCCCGCCTCAATACTCCCCCAGGGCTCAGGCTAGCGCATAGCGCGGAGGCGGTCGAGCAGGTCACGCGGGAAGCGCGGAACACCGGGCTTTTTCACCGCGTCCTTGTGGCTGGCGCAAGGGGTCGGTTAGCAACGATAAGGCCGTCCCTTCCAATAATCTGCAGGATGTGTGCGGGATCGTCGGGATCTGGCGGGCACGATGGCGGCGAGCCGGATCGATCGGCGATTGGCCTGATGTCTCGCGCCCATTGCCCATCGCGGCCCAGACGGCGAGGGCGTCTGCAAGACGGGCGCGTGGCCTTCGGTCACCGGAGGCTATCGATTATCGACCTGACGGAAGCCTCCAGCCAGTTTCATGCGCACGCCGGATGGCACCGGCGTGCTCGTCTACAACGGAGAAATCATAACCATCGCGAACTCCGCCGGGACCTCGAAAGGGAGGGCGTGCAATTTCAGCTCGGGCGACACCGAGGTTCTCCTCCAGGCGCTCCACCATTAGTCCCGGAGCGAAGCGTCGCTCGCCTCAATGGTTCGCTTTCGCCTATCTCGACACGCGCGGACGCGCGCTGTGGCTTCTTGCCCGTGACAGGCTCGGCATCAAGCCGCCTGTCCTGGCCGATACCGGCGTCGAGCTCACTTTTGCGTCGGAAGCCAAGTGCAGCGCTTCTCGCTCATCCATGTATGGCGCGCCACGCCGATCGCTATCTGTTGGCCAAATGGCTTCTCTCCGAAGGTCGCGGGTCGGAGAATGCTGTTCGCGGAGTTGAGCCCCGCTCGTTGTGGAAAGTCACGCCGAGCGGAATTGAGAAGCGCCGATATTTTGCCCTTATTCACTGCCGTTGACGTCGATCGCCTTGCCGCCGCTTCGTCCGGAAGATCCAGCGCAATTCGTTGACGGATTTCGCGACCGCCTGCTACGGAGCGTCGCGCTGCACCTGTTGAGCGATACCCCCTCGCCAGGCCAGCCATGCAGTGGCGGCGTGGATTCGGTTTGATCGCGACCTATGCGAAGAATCAGCTCCCCGAGGTCGAGGGCTACGTTGCCGATGTCCAGTGGCTGAACTCAATACGAGGCCAATTCCATTAGCCGTCGTAAAGCCATGGGTGATTGAGAAAATATCTCTCGCACCAAATGGTATCGCCTCCGGCAAGCAAGAGCGAGACAGGTACGACGACACTACTTCAATACTGCGACACTTGTGCCATCGCACCAGTTGGAACCTCAGCATGGCTGCCAGGAAAGCAAGCGGATCGGTCAAAGCTCTTAACGTAGGGTCGCGCGCGAGCCAGTGCCCCATACCATCGCGCAAGGGGCCCCCACGGTCCACACGGGGTCCCATCGCCACATGCGAGGCGCTGGCGCTGGTGGTAAGTGTGGGTCACGTTTTGTGATGGTTCGCCCACTGACATCACAAAGGCGAGGCGCGATGTCCGCTAAGTGCCATTAGCAGGCATTCGCCGAGGGCAGAGCATGAGGATGCAAAGGCGGAAAACGATGCTCAGTTAAGTGCCACTAGCGGACGCTACTGCGGCCTGACGCAAAGTTCTAGGCGTACTGCTCTGTCCAACGTGCTTGAAGGCGTGAGTGAAGGCGCTGGTGTTCCGGTAACCTAATAACCAAGCAATCTCTGAAATGGATAAAGCTGTCATCCGTCAATGACGTTTGGCCATATCGGCCTTGAGGCTTGCAAAACGCCGGCGAACGGTCAACCCTTTCAGCTGCAGACGCCTTGCGCAGCGCTCGCCGTCTGCGCCGACCCCAAGCTACAGAGCGACGCCCACCCGCGCGTTACCGTGTGGCAAGAGGAGGGCACGGCAATACCCAGGCTGAACAGACTCGAAGCAAATGGCAACCGCGCCTTGTCGCCCTTAGCGGCAAGTGCCTGTCGCAATATTTGATCAAGAGTTCATTGAGATAGGGATCCGCACCCAATTGCGGCAAAGCTGTTTGACCGACCTAGAAAATGTCACCATCGGCAGCTGCGCCGAACGTTACATCGCAACCGAAGAAGGTTGTGCAACTCTGAGATATCGCCGCCGCGGCCTGTGGGCGGCGAAACTCACCGAACCGCCGGCAAGTGACGATCTGCCAACCTGCCGACATGTGCGAACAAGGATTACCATCGAACTCTATCTGATGGCGCGATCCGAATGTCGCGAAACACCGATATATCTGAGCTGGAGCCCTGGCCGTCCTGCCTTCGCGATATTTCGGGGCAATCCCTTCATTGACGATCGAGCTATATCGCGCTCCCCTGCGCAGAGCCGCTTCTAGGGTCTCAGAGGAAGCCATTACGTAATAGAGTTGCAAAACCCATCAGTCGAAGATCGACTGACTGAGCGAGATGAAATCCTAGCAGCTCGTCTTTTAGTGTCGTCGCTGCAAGCTCGAGAAATTTGATCTGACTCTTAACATTGAGGCGAGTGCCAGGCTCGTCGATCTGCTGGCGTGTGAGCCCCGGCTTTCCAGCGCGACTCCACTTCGACGCCTTCCTCTCCCGCGTGCGCAAACGAGACGAGTCATGACCCTATAGCACTCGGGAAGGGCCGAGAGTGCCAAGTCTGGAATGGGCTTGAGTGACATCCGCATCCGACCGACCTGGAACAACAACTCTATCGCACATTCTAAACAGGGACCCCCACCCCCACCCCCGGTACCCCCGGGTGCCACCCCCTCAATGGGTCGCATTGTTCCCTCGCGGGGCGTCAACGGCATATCCTATGCACGGTTGGCCCCGGCGGTGCCTGGGGGACCCAAGGGGCATACCCATGACTGTGCCTATCACAAGGAGCGCTGCGTGATCTTTAGCCCCGGTTCCACTAATTAAATCAGCGATAGTTTTGTAATGCTTCCTGGTCTGGGGTTGCAGCCAGGTTGCAGCGGCGGCTACCCCTTCAGCCTCACTCCCTGGCGCTTGAGTGCCCCCGGCGCATGTTACGAAAGCTGGGCTGCTCTTCTTTTTGGATCATGACACCGTAAAATGGTGCCGCGCGCAACCCCCCGGGCGCGTTCAATTGGCTTATGCCACTGGCATGGCCTGTGGCAGGTTCTAGCAATCTCCCTCGCCGTTTCACTCGCCATCTATGGCCTTGTTCGCGCGATAGATGGGTCATTGGCGGTTTGCAGCGTCTTAGGAGAACACACGGCTACACTGATCGAAGAGGCAGGGAACTCGGGGGTAGCACCGAATTGGGCTGGCTGCTGTTCGCGGTGCTCGTAATGCGGGGTGATTTTGGCGTTGTGCGCGGTGTTTGGGGTAGTGGGAGCACTCATTGGCTTGGCTCAAGCGGGGCTGAAGCGCATCCTGACCTTCGGGTCCTTAGCTTCTTAGCCACCAAGCGAAATAAGAAGCTCGAACAACGAATACAAAGCAACTTATCGAGCGCAATCAGGACATCATTGATGACCACAATCTAGCGCGCATCAACTCTCTCTCGTTACCAGATGACCCCTATACTGCGACACACAAGATTGTATGAGGAGATTGCGCCAAGAGAACGGGCTTATCGAAGTGACTGAAGTGGTCCACTTCATCCACACCCTACCAGACGAGCGGCACGGCTTAAAAGATCTAAGTATCCCAGTTCGATCCACCGAAAATCACACGCGATCCAGCAGGAACAGGAACGCCTCCGGCAGGAACAAGAACGTCAGCAACGTTCAAATCATCGCAAAGAGCCTTCTCGACAAAACTGTATTTCGGTCACTAAGTTTTTGGAGATTACCGAGCGCAAGGTGTCGATCCTCGATGAGTACGGGGAAGAGAATTGGGATGCACTCCCGGAGGAAATCGTCACAGTCTCTAAAGATAGCGAAACGAATGAAGTTGCCTGTTGGTGAGAAGGACGTGAGGGCGATGCTCGCAGGCGGACGGTCAATGGATCAGCGACCGGTTGACAGCGGCTTTTCATGAGTATCACGACAAATGAAAGCGCGGCCTGACGCCTCGCAGCGTCAACGGGCTTTCAGGTGTCGAGTTCGAGACGTGGATCGCAAAGCTTCTGAAAGAGAGAGGCTTTGCGGTGCAAGGCACCCCAATGACCGGAGACCAGCGGACTGAGATCAGCAAAGAAGGACGGTAAGACCGTCATCATCCAGGCTAAATGTTACCAAGGCACCGTTGGCAACAAGGCCAGGTGCAAGAGGTAATCGGCGCACTTGCTCATTATGGTGGAGACGAGTGGCTGGGTCGTCACCACTGCCTCCTTCACGTCCGCAGCCAAGGCTCTGGCGCAGAAGAAAGCAGTGTTCGAGCAGTCGATGGTAGCATGCTGAGAAGCGGAGCTATTCGATGTACAGGGGCTGCGGGTCGAGCCTCCGCGCTCCCCTCGCGGTCCTTCTTCTACTTCGGAGGACAATCCAGGTGATGGTCGTCGTCGCGGTAGGCCCTAATCCCAGCGATCCCATCGCCGATTAACTCGGCGAGCAACTCGTCGACTATGGCCCCAATAAGTGCCGTAGCCCGGACGGCCGTAGCCGTAGCCGTAGCTTGGATAGGCATAACCGTAGCTTGATAGCTGTAGCCATAGTAGCGGGGATAAGGCGCATAGTAGGCGTAGCCGGGTAACCAGCACCGTAACCTTGAGGGACCGACGTAGATGGTAACGCCTTGGGCGGATGCTTTGAGAGGCACAAACATCGCCAAGCCAAGAGCAACGGCGCTCACAAAAATGGCGGATGACTTTTCATCGCCGAAGCCCCTTAGAGAGTGTTGCTGCCACGCAAATAGGTGATGTGCCTTTTGAAAGCATTTGCAGACCTGTGCGAGGGCTGTCACTGGCACGTTTCCTTTGGAGGCACAGAGAGCAAATTTTGCTTTGCCCGTAATCGAGTCTCAACATGCGGAACCACTCAGCCTCCCGCGCAAACGCTTCGGTGTTGTGGTGGCACCGTCGTAATCCGTTGCCGCTTTCTCGCGTACGCCGCAGCTATCTGCAAGCTCTGTTCGGGGTAAGGCCATCGTTTGCAGAATGATCCGCAAATTGATGGCCTTCTAAGAAATCCTCTTCGTATGGTTAATAGCAAAACCGTGGACCTCAAGCTGCACGCCACCATCGAGGAGTTGCCGCCGACGGCTATACGCACGTCGAGTGCTATTGCCCGCGATGCCGCATGACGAGGCTGAGGCCGATTAGTTGGCTCCCTGCATCTCGATGGGGCCTTCACCATCGCGCAGCTATCAGCACGGCTGCGCTGTGCGGAGTGCGGCAAGCTGTGCACTCCGTCAAGCCGTGGCGATTGGAAGACGTGCTGGCACTATGAGCGATTCAAATGAGTACCCGACCAAAGTTCCAGAGGTCACGCTCGGCTACCTGGATCATCAAGATCCTTGCGACGACGCCTAGGCGAGACCGGCGGCGGCGCCGTCACCGCTGACGTGGCTCAAGGCCGACGTCATGGTGCACGCAGAGGTACCTGGTCGGGGAGCGCGATTTTTCTAACCGCCTTGATCGTGCTGGTGAGCGTACAAATCGCGGACGAAGCGGTTTCACCCCTTCCTTTATTGGTCCACGATCGTTGCCTCGACGACGGCCGCGGGCACAACCATGGCGAGACTTTTGCAACCCGTTCCTATGGGTATCGGGTGCGCCGGAGGCTCGTTTGATCCTGTTCGCCTGCCTCATGGCAGTGCTTGGCCTGTGGTATTGCTCGCTCGGCTCCATATCGGTCGCTATTACCGTCAACACGCCGGAAGGTGGAGGCCTTCTATTGGGCGGCGATTACATTCTCCCAGACCTTAGGGACGGCTCTCGGTGATTGGGTATTGCAGATGCGGGGCTCGGCTACGCGGGCGGGGCGCTTGTATTCGGCATCGGACTGGCGCTGATCGCGGCGGCCTATTTCTGGACGAATGTGTCGCGGGTGTCGCTGTTTCTGGGCCGCGTTCATTCTCACCCGACCACTTGGTGCCACTGTCGGCGATTTCCTCGACAAACCTCTCGACCACGGCGGGCTTGCACTCAGTCGTCCAATTGCCTCAATGGTCCTTGTGGTCCTTATGATCGGCCTTCTATTCTTACCTACTACCTCAACGGGCGGGGACGCATCCCGGAGAAAACTCGTGGAGTGGCTCTAAGGGACGGATGCGGCCGCGCTTTTAGTCGGATTCACTGTTGCGGCGGTGTGGTCGGTCTTGCGGTCGCCAAGCCATATTCTACGCCGTGGGGTTGCGAACCAACCTCACACCCCCAGTCCCTCTTCCTCCCATCTCGACAGGATCATAGTACTCGTCCCGGAAAGTTATCGCCTGACGCGCGATCGGCCGACTCTGCGAAAATTGCCTCCAACTTTCCTCACCAGGCTTGCGGCGCAGTAATCGGGCTGCGGTGAAATTATTACGGAGTCTGCAGCCAAGCCTCCCAAACTATCTAGCCATAGATTGGAGCGAAACGTTCTGGCGTTGGTAACAAATCAGGCATGCTGCTTCAATCCCGCGATCACGCCAAGGGCTGCCAGCAGCATCGATCGCTCCCGGCAACCTCGTTGATCAACTCGCTGAGGCGGCGAATATTGCTTGGGAAGGGCTGTTCGAAACAATGCCAATGGTCGGCTTTTTGGGCGAGAAATTCCCCGATCGCGCGACGCGCTATGCTCAGAAGCATAACCATTTGTTTATTTTGTGGGGAAAGATGTGGCGCTCGATCCTGCCCGTCTTGCCAAGCTCAGAAGCCCTTGTTTTGACCCAGCCAGAAGCGGAAGCTGGCTGGATGCCACGTCAGCTTCGAGGTTATCTCCACGATCGTTCCCAAACCTCTGCGACGATGAAAGCATGGCGCAGCGGCTGCAAGTCCGTCGCCGTCACGTTGGCCACGGAGACGCCTCTTTCCCGAGACGATGCGCCCGCACAGCGGCTAATGCGCCCGGCCTTTCACCGATCGATCGGTTCTTTTTATCACTTTCGATAATTCGACTGGCATTGAGGCTGCTGTGGACATTGGATCGGGGTGGGTCGCATTCCTCTCATCGCCGTCACCAAGCTCTGCGGATGAACGTGAGGGGTACGACGCCGAGCAATCACTATTCGCTGCTCGCCACTATCGAGGGACTGCGATCTGGCTTGCTCAAGGCTCGCAAATGCCAGAAAAAGAGCAACGCTCTTCGACCTCTTCCCAGATTTCGTCTCGAACGGCCCGACCCAAACCTGGGTTGAAATGGCCTCGCGTCAGGTTGCTATGGCCCGGTAAGGAGGAAGCCTGCGTACCAGGAGAAATCATTCGTCGTGTCGGCGTTTTGCAAGCCTCGACCTGCCGAAAACACGAAGTGGTCGTGTTCATTGAAGTCGTAGATGGCGCCGAAGTTGAACCCCGTGCTGTCGTGGCTATCAATCGTGTCGGCGGTTTGATGGAATATTTCTCCGCCGACAGAGAGTTTGTCGGTCACCTTTCGCTGGAGCAACACACCAGAGAACCAAAAATTCTTGTCACCTGCGCCGCCTTGGTTGATCCAATAGCCGCCACCGCCATCGATGGTCCAATCGCCGAAGCTCTTCTGAAACCACATCGGGAGAAACACTAAGACGTGGCCCGCGCCGAGGCCGCGGTCTTCGTCGCCGGTTGGCAAATTGACGAGCGGAAATACGGCAACTTGCGGTCGCCAACCCTGCTCGTCCTCTTGGATGAACCTGTACTTGAAACTGATCGGCGTGTCGCCGTAGCCGTACTGCATAGGGCCGCCGGAAGGACTGTCGAACGCCGCCGACGCGTCGATCGTGAGTTGGCCATTGGGGATGAGACCATAGTTGAATTCAAATGCCGGCAAGCTGCCCGACGTATCGTCGCGCACAACCGTCCCGGTCGAAAATGTGTAGAACTCGTAGTGACCGAGTGGGGTCGGCTCAGGATCGTCGGTGCGGTAGGGGTCCAGCGTTCGCGGCGGCGGGTAGTTTGGCAAATTGCAGGCCTCTTAAAGCGGGCATCCTAAGAGCGCAGGGGCGTGGCGCGCCACAATGGAATGTCCGCCTTTGGGTCATTAGCGGACATTGGAGAGAGTGATCAGCGATGTCCGCTTTGCCCTCGAGAGCGGACATGCTCAGCGTCGGCATCGATGTCCTGCTCTGTGCCCAGGCTGACCTAAATACGCCACCAGCGACCGGGAACGACGCGCAGCCTCAGCGGGTTTGTGCGGCATGAAACTACCTGCATACTCATTTCAACCCAAAGCTTGCGAGGAGAGCTCAGATGACCGTTGTCCTGATTACCGGCGCACTCACCGGGATCGGCCGCGCCACGTGCCCTGGCCTTCGCCAAGGAAGGCGACCAAATCGTCGCCTCCGGCCGCCACGGCGACACGGGCGCCAGAGCTGGTCGCAGAGCTACGCTCGCTTGGCGCAGAGGCCGAATTCATCTGCGCCGATGTTCGCCATGACGAAGAGATGCGGAGCCTGATCGATCAGACCGTCAAGCGCTTCGGGCGGCTCGATGTGGCGGTCAACAATGCCGGCACCGAGGGCCATCCCGGCCCGGTCGACCGAGCAGACGCCCGAGAGCTATGCCGCCGTGTTCGACACCAATGTGCTCGGCACGCTTCTAGGCATGAAGCATGAGATGCGCGTGATGGCGCCGCAGGGCGGCGGCAGCATCGTCAATCTCTCCTCCGTGCTGGGCAAAGTCGGGCGCGCCGGGCGCTGCGGTCTATACGGCGAGCAAGCACGCCGTCGAAGGTCTGACCAAGGCTGCGGCGCTCGAAGGGCGGCGAGCGGCGTGCGCGTTAATGCCGTGGCGCCGGGCCCGGTGGAGACGGAGATGCTCAATCGCTTCACCGGGGGCGGCGAGAGGAAGGCGGACTTCCTCGACACGTACCTGTGCCGAGCTGGGCGGCGACGCCCGAGGAGATTGCCGACACGATCCTTGTTCCTGGCCTGCAAGGCGCCCTTCTCACCGGGCGGTCCATCGTCGTCGATGGGGAAAACGGCCTCGTAGCGCGGTCTACAAGGTGACGCTAAAGCACGGATCCGGATGTCCGCTCTAGGTCATGATCCGACATTGGGTCGGTCAGGCTAAATGACAGGTCGCGCCATAAGCGGACCCAAACTCAAGGGTGCGCGTTAGCCAGAAATAGCGATCTGCTGACCGGTCCCGATACACAAGCGGATAATAGAGCGGAATGCCTCCTTGCGGATCCTTCAGGAACTCGCCTGCTTCACGGACGACGGCGAGAGCCGAATTCGCGTGATCGTCGAAACGCCGAAAGGCAGCTCTGCAACAAGTTTGCATTTGACGAAAGCCGAAAGCGTCTTCCGGCTGAAGGAAAGTCCTGCCGGCTGGGATGGCGTTTCCATATGATTTTCGGATTCTGAACCTTCTGCTACAAAGCGGAGGATGGCGACCCGGCCGACGTTTTGGTTTTAGTCAATGGATGAGCCGGTGTTCCCGGATGCCTTTTGCAATGTCGTGTGATCGCGCATCAGCATCAGGCCAGCAAGTGCAGCAAAGAAAGAGAAGGTCCGCAACGATCGGTAGTCGTCGCCGTGGAACAGGCAAAACCACAGCTTTGCTGATCGCCGACCACGATCCGCCAACTGGGCAAGAAGTTCGTGCGAGAGGCTGGAGGCATTTTTCACCAACTATCTACGCGCTCTGAAACGCCTTTATGCCGTTCTCGACGTGAAGGGGCCGACCTGAGCCCGCAAACGTATCGAGGATGGAATTAGTCGGCTAAGCAACGACCTCGCGCACCGACGGGGTCGGAATAAGGGATGAGCGTGCGCTTGGAGCTAATCGACCAGAATCGTAAGAAGCTGCTTTTCGATGTTTGCCCTCCCACTCTCTTTCTAAGTCGAGTGCGCTCACATTTCGTGAGAGAGCTTCCAATTCAAGAACCCACCGTGAAAGCGATTACACAAGAGGGGCTACCCTAGGCAGCAGGCCTCATGAACGGGCGGAACACGAGTTCCTGGATTCTCCCGCGAATGGCGGCGCTTCTTTTCGGAGTGCTGGGGCACATTCCCTGCTCGTTGTTGTTGCCTGCTGGAGCTCAATGATCGAGCACAGAGTAATGGCAAAGTAACATTGGACCATGATCGCTCGTTGGCGCCGGGTCTCATGGTCATGGCGATCATCTATTTCATGGGGACGGTAAGCGGAGCGCATGCACGAAATGGTGCGCTCGGGTGATTGGCGGATACATAGCGCTTGCCGGGCTATGGGCTGAACCGATCAGTGGCGCTCTATGAATCCGGTGCGCTCTCTGCTCCGGATCTGCTGTAGCGGGGATCTCGCCACGACCTGGATCTACATTGTTGGACCACTGCTAGGAGCGTTAATAGGCGTGGTATTCGAGGATCTCGAAGGCCGCCCACAGCCATGGGGACAATCACCGCCCAGGGGCACACCAGATAACCATAATGATGATGGGCCTGGTTCTCGACGAGCGTGTGAGGGGATGCCGCGGTCACGCTAGGGCCGCGTACTCGTAAATCGAGATTGGTAAGCTTGGCCAGTTGGTCATCGTCCGCTTTGCCCCCAAAAGCGGACAGTCGATCGCATTGAGTATGTCTGCTTTGTGCCAGAAGCGGACATCATTGAGCGTTGCGCTTCTTACGAGACTAACTCGGCCATGTTTGTTGAGGCTCGACGGAAGGAACGCTCATATGCGACTTCTTGTTGATCGCCTGAGCGGAAAAGCGAGCGCAGGCAACGCCAAAATCCTCCAGATGTCCGCTTTTTGGGCCAAAAGCAGCCATAGAATGCCGGTGTGAGAGAGTCCGCTTTTGATCCTAAGGACATTTGGGAGGGTGGCGGTGTGACCTGCCGCCAGACGTTCATCTGTTGGCTGCGAAAGGGTTTTTAGAGCCGTCCCAGGAGGGCTCCAATCAACGCTATGCACAGGAGCAGGAGAAAGGGTTCCAAGACCCCATAGCCCACGGGTCATCGTTCATCCATCTTCATCAGTCGCCGCATCTCGGACCTCCTGATCGAAGGATGCCAGCCTGGCTTCTCCGGTTGAGACCGGCTGGCAGTCCTTCGCTGCTTACAGCCCACGATGCGTTCCTGACTGTGTCTGCGCTCGGCGGGCACACGGCCGCCCTGCACCACTTGTCGGGTCCGCCCCGCCCGCGACGGCGGTGCCTCGAGATCAGCGCGATAGTTGCGGTGCCGATCGTCAGCGCTGCTACTGCGAGCGCGATTGCTAGTGACGTTTTCATGCAGGAGGTCTCCTTCGAGTTTCAGCTCAAGACCATCTTGCGCTTGAGAGAGATTCTAATTCCTCGCTCAAATGGCGCTGTGGCGTTTGCCACAAATTGCAAAATTTCTTCCGGGGTTAGCGAGCTGAAGGCAATGCGATGAGGATGCAACGTGTTGCCACTGCTACGCCGCTTTACCCCTCAATAGCGGACATGCTCAGCGTCGAAATCTGATGTCGGCTAAGTGCCAAAAAGCGGACCCGTCAGACGTATTTGGGAGCGAGCCCCATGAGCCGCGCTCTTCGGCAGCGTCCCCGCGGCAATCATTCGTCTGATTAGGCCTGATGGCTGGCTCAGCAGGCGCAGGAAGCACAGCACGACGACTACCTGACTTGCTCGCCTCCGCGCATCCGCACATGTATCTGCCCAGCTCGGCGAGCACTCTGGTCAGCAATTCGTTCTGCGTCCTCAGCAGGAAGCTGCTCGCCGCTTCGGCCCGATGAGCGGCGTTCTAACTGTGGTTTGACGGCAATCCCGCCGAGGATCACCAGTCGTGCAGCGGCTAGCGGCTGGGGTGCCTCGCGCAGAGCGCCAATTATCAGCAACACGAATTCGGCCACCACCAGCGTGAATGGGTTCTTGGTATTCGTAGGAGGGAGCATCATGTTTTCCAGGCGTAGAGGAACCATCATTGCAGAAGGCTTGAAGATTACAGGGGAGCGTTTCCGCCAGAGGCTTGATCGAGGTTAACTGTCACGTCGAGCGGTGCGTGCACCGCACCTCCCCGTTCATTTCCCCGAGGCGGCCATCAATGGCGTGACGCAGGCCGAACGCGTTGTCGTGAACGGGCGGGTCGAAGGCCCCATTCGCGGCAGCGAGTCGCACTCATAGTCGCGCGCTCATGTCGTTGGCGACATCCAGCACCAGCGTCTCTCCATTGACCCCGGTGCTTTGTTCGAGGGGCGCTCAATATGCTCGCCGGAAGCCAATGCCCAAAGTCGCCGGAGAAGCTCACCGCGAGACTGCGCAGGGAGACGGAGCTGAAAGCGTCACGTGAGCCGGTGGACGCATCTATAGCTTGATACTCCGTCGGAGCTGCTGCTCACCTCGCCAACGCCATCGCGCCGTGCTGCTGCGAAGGCGGTACTCAGCCTGTCCTTTTATTGTGATTTTTCCTGTCATGCCCGTTACGGTTTGGTCGTTCGCCTATCCAGATCCTGAAACTTTGCCCCGGCCTGAAATGACACCTCCAGGTCGGGGATTTTTGTGCGCGGCGAACAATAGAGCGCGCATCAGTGACGTCCGCTTCACCCCTAAAGCGGACATGCTCAGAGTCGGCATCAATGTCTGCAAAGCGGAACTCAGTGACTCCATGTCTCAGCAGAAAGATAAATTGGGCTCACGGAAACATCCCGCCTCGACCCGGTCGCTCGGGCGCAAATGGCTCCTGTGACCGAATCGTCACCACGCGTCAACCCCGAAGTGCTTGCCGCCGAGATCACCTTTGAGTTTATGAGGTATTACCGGGCTTGTGTGGGCGCCACGTACACTACGATCACGAAACCGGACTTGCCGTATCGCTGCCCGTCGGCAACCTGATTGCATGGGCTCCGCGCTTTACTAGAGGTCCGAATAGAGTTCCCGCGCTCATTGGCCTGCTTCTCGGAAGCCATGGCACCGCATCAAGAGTTGCTGGGGTCTGAACTTGAGCGCCTTCTTGTCAGCCGATCGATTGAAGACGCTGCCACCCGACGCGCCGGCAAAGTGCAACCCGACAATCTTACCGGATTTCTTGTCAACGACGATCGCGCCTGAATCACCAGGCTCGTGTAACGGCGACAAAGAGCTTGACCGAGAAACCCGACCTTGCCCACCTTCTTCATACTGATGATAGCGCGAAAATTGACATCCTCGACCGTGGACTCAGTGTCACCGCTCGTTCGACCAATACGTTTGACCACCGTCATCCCGCGAACGGGTGCAAATCGTCGCAAAGTGTAGTTTGGCACTCAAGATGGAGAAGTCGAGATCCTCAAGGCGCTCCTGTACGATCTTCGCGAGCGCTGCATCAACGCGGCTGACGAACTCCCCGCCAGGCTCCAACTCGACGCGAAGTCCGAAAGTGTCGCGACTTCGTCATTTGAAGTTCGCCCCCGTCACTCTTGACCAGGGGCATGTTACCTGATCCCTTCCATCTTGCCTTTACCGCTCAGCGCTAGCACATGGGAATTGCTGAGAATGAAATACATTCGGCCCTTTTTGACAATCGCCCTGACCGTACCTGCTGTAATGCTATGTATGACGCTATACCCGCTCTTGATCGGCGACTTGCGAATGTTTGCCTGCGGCAGGAGTTTGCCGATCTGCTTGACGTCGGTGATCACGGCGTGCCCATCCGGCACAGCCACAACAGGCGTGGATCAGCTTTGCCGCGCTCAGTTCGGGTGCTTTCGAAACCTTCTTTTTCTCGACGTAGAAGCAGAGGCTAAGTTCCCGGTTGGCCGTTTCCTCGCGACTCCCCGCTTATGCCGACGCCGATGACGTTGGGATCGTTGAAGATGGTGCTAATCCGCTACGGCAAAGTGGCACGGCGCCGCGTTGCTCGGCCCAAGCCTGGGCGTCGTCACCATATCCAACGCGCGCAGTAGGCTTTTTGACGTTTCCATTCGTGCGTCCCTTGTTGGTCGGGTCAGAGGAAACCGTGCTTAAGGACGTCCAACCACGAAAGCAGCACTCACAGTTTCGATGCGGGCGCGTCCCTTGACCAGCCGGAGACGATAGACGCCGGCCCGCGATGGTGCCTGCAGCCGCAACGCCACCGCGTCCGCAATTGGCCCTGAATAGTCGAGACCCCTTGAGCATCGGTACATGCCCGAACTTAGCCTCGAGGGAAGCAGCCGTTTGGTCCCGCGGGATAACTGCGCGTTCTTGCACACCAGTTGGCCAGACAAGCGGGCAACCCTCCTTCGGCCTTGATGCGGAACGTGCACCCGCTGCCAAGATCGACGGTCAGACTGTCGGAGGAGGCCAACCGCCCTACCTCCGGGCGGCAAGGCCATCGGCATCGAAAAGTTGCTGGAATGTTAGCGGGCAATGTTGGAGTCGATCAGCTCAATGTGAGATCTGCCTCGTGAACTGCACCTGGGAGCCTCCCTAGATATGCTCCCTTCGATGGACATACCGTGCCGTCGCCTCCGTCCGGTGTCTCCTCCTTTTTGATCTCGCTTCCCGTCCAGAAAAAGTGAGTGATGGTCTCAAACCGGGATCCGATGAGCAGAAAACAACGAACCTCCATTGGGATAGAGCAGCATCCAAGCTTCGGCGAAAGGCTGAGGCCCTGGTCGAGATTTTGCTGGTTCAGGTGAAGGTCCCAATCACGAACTGGGTGTCGGCAAGGGTCGGCTCAAGCTTCCTCGCGGCATGCTTTTCCAGATGAGCGGCGCGTTGAAGAGTGGGAACGTCTGGTAGAGTGCGGGTATCGCGGGTCATTGGCGAGTTGCTCTGACTGCTCGATGCTCAAGTGAAATCGTCTTTGTGTAGACCGACTGCGCCAGCCAGCTACCGGCGCACCGTTGTGGGGCGCGTGCCAAACGTAATGAAGGTCTTTATCGAGCTGAACCCCGGATCGGTAGTGAACCTCCCGCTCGTAGGTAACGGGAAAGCAAACCTCCTAGGCTGTGGGCAACGAGATGGATGTGAACATCTTCGCCCCACTGCTGCGCGCCTTGCGGATTACTGGGGCTAGTTTATCGGCAGCCGAATCCAGCGCCAAGCGCCAATCAGCGGGGACCGTATAGAGGCTCGGAGGATTGGAGCTGTCGGAAAAAAGCTGCCTGTTGTAGTAAGTGAGTGCGCGAAACGCGCGCAACCACCGACGATAGACGCCGACGATCCCACCCACCGTCTCAACAAGGCCGCCAACTCTAAGGCTTGGAGCAAGCAGTCGTCGAAAATGCTCGTCGTCAAAACCGAACACGCCGGCTGATGAGGAGCCTGGCCAGACCTTGCCCTGGCTATCGTAGAGCTCGGAGCCGAGCAGCCCCGGCACAAATACGAGAACGTCCCGCACCCAGTCACTCCGACCAAACTCGTGGACTTGTCAGTGGTCAAGCAGCCTACAAACACTATTAGTCCGCTTGGGCCGTTGAACGGACATTCAGGGGCCGGAGGTGCCATAAAGCCGACTTGCGGACACGGCCTGCTCATGGGCAACATGCCGAGTGAGCACCTTCGGTCAAGCTGACCACCTTCGCGATTTCGCAGTGGTCCGAGCCGCCCAAGTACTACCTCAAAAGCAGCCGTTGGAGCTGCGTTGCCGCTACATGGCTTGGCCTTGGCCGGGTAGGTCGGGCGGAGGTATCACTTCCTCTCGTGTCCGGCCTCAGGATTGGGGGCGCCGGTATAGATACCCTCATCGCCAGTCGGAGGCGGTGGATCACGCCTTTATGCTCCGATGGAGCCGTGCTGTCGCTTCTCAAGATCGGCTTGAGGTATGGGCTTGGCCTGAGGACCGACTTCCTCACACAATGATCCTCGACCTCCGTAACGCCATCAGTGTCAACACCGCGCATAACACTGCCGCCTTGCAGAACCTTGACATAGCGATGTTCCGACTCAAAAGGGAGGCCGTTTATGCGAGACCACGAACCGTCACGTCGCCGCGGTTGCATCCAGATCGCTCACAAATGGCGGATTTTGGTGCCACTTGGACCCGGAGCGCCTGAGCCTAACCCGCGCCGCGATTAGGATGTCCGCTTTACCCTGAAAGCGGACATGCTGAGCGTCAGCATCGACGTCCGTTAAGTGCCATAAGCGGACATGGCTGGTTTCCAGAACAAAGGTCAGGCAGGCTTCGACGCGATCACGGCTGCCCCTGATACGGCCGACAGAAAGAACTCTTGCTGTTCTTTATCACCGTAAGTGATTCGCGGAATCCGCCGAAAAATAACTCGGGTACCTGACAGATAGTTTTTGACCTCGGAATTCTCATTGGCCTTTCGTATCGTAGAACGCAACGAGCCACAGGTGATCATCACTTAGGAAGCCGTCACGGTAAACCAGCGCAACTTCGTGTTGAATGCACCGAGATATTTGTCGAGCAGCTGGACGGTAGAGTAGCTCCTCCATTCTCGACCAATATAGGCTTTTATTCTGGATGGTGTGGTTTTCACCGATGCTGGCGTTTGAGGAGTCACTGAAGAGCATCGTGTTCAAGGCGATGCTGCGTTTTCTTTGACTCGCGCGATCCTTTTATCTCGCCGAGCTGCTCACTGATCACGGTATCGAGGCGAAGGGATTACGAAGCAAAACCGCAACAAAGATAAGTCCTAGGGCAGCACCGGAAAGCCGATCGATGGTCACCAGAGCGGCCAGCGATACCCGTCCACTCTTCGAGCCCCTTCTTGCATGTAATCGATCTCTGATCAGCGGGCGCGCGAAAGACGCGTCGGACACCCGCTCACTCCAACTCACTACTCAACTAAGGGTAGACAATCAATCTTCCCACACGTTTTGTCGAGTGACCAGCCGACCGAGCAAAAGTCCGCTATGGGTCATTAGCGGACATTAGCGAGCGAATTAGGGATGTCCGCTTTACCCCTGAAAGCGGACATGCTGTGCGTCAGCATCGACGTCCGTTATGCCAAGAGCGGACGTCTAGCACCGAGCAACGCCTTGTCGCAGACCGAGAATTTTGTCGATGGTGATGGGATAGGTCGCGCACCCGCACGCCGGTGGCGTGATAGACGGCGTTGGCGATGGCCGCCGCCGTGCCGACGATGCCGATCTCGCCGACGCCCTTCGACCCCGAGGGGTTGAGATGAGACTTCACGCTCGTCGACGAAGATGACGTCGATGTCATGGATATCGGCGTTCACCGGCACATGATACTCGGCGAAATTGTGGTTGATGAAGCGGCCATAGCGGTGGTCGATCACCGTCTCTTCATGCAGTGCCATGCCGATGCCGCCGACCACGGCGCCCATGATCTGGCTATGCGCGTGTCTTGGCATTGAGGATGCGGCCAGCGGCCACGGCGCTGACCACGCGCGCGACGCGGAGCATGCCGAGCTCCTCGTCGAGCCGCACCTCGGCGAACACCGCCGAGTGGGCTTTGCAGGAGTATCGCTGCAAGGCCTTCCGAGTCCGGCATCGAGGTCAGTTCCGACGTGATGGGCTCGTTAGCCCCGCGCAGCACTTCGGACAGGGGCAAGCGGCGGGAAGATCGCCCTTCATCCTGATCTCGCCATCAACGAACGTCACGTCGGCCAACTCTGCTCCGTCGAGCGGCGTATTCTTGAGCTTGCCGGCCCGGCTGAGCAGCTCCTTGCGGATGCCGTCACAAGCCTCCATCACCGCCGAACCGACAGACGCGGCGGTCCACGATCCGCCTTCGACGGGCGCCGGCGGCAAGTCTGAGTCGCCGATCTTGACTTTGACCTTGTCGAGCGGCAGGCCGAGCATTTCGGCGCCGATCTGAGTGAGAATGGTGTAGGTCCCGGTGCCGATATCGGCCGTGGCGCTAGCGATTTCGAGCGTGCCGTCGGGAGCTAGGCTCGCTCTGCGCTGGACGGCACGCGCAATGCCTCCCAGATGCCGGTCGCCATGCCGTAGCCGACGAGCTCGCGTCCCTCGCGCATCGAGCGGGGCTCCGGCTTCCGCTTCGACCAGCCGAAGCGCTCTGCGCCCCGGTAGTAGCAGTCCTTGAGGGCCTTGCTGCTGAAGGGCTTGTCCTCATTCTGATCCATCTCGGAATAATTCTCTGAGGCGGAGCTCGAGTGGATCGATGCCGACCGCATAGCTGAGCTCGTCCATGGCGCATTCGATGGCGTAGACGCCGACCGCGCCTCCCGGCGCGCGCATGTCGCAAGGGGTAAAGAGATCGACCCGCGCAAGCTTGGCGCTGACGGCTGAGTCGTCACAGTGATAGAGCGCGCCGGACCAAGGGACGATGGGTTCCTGATAATCCTCGAAGCGGGAGGCATTGGCGATCGCGTCGTGCTTCAACGCCACCAGGCTTCCGTCCTCGCTCGGCTCCCAAGGCTCAGTGGTCTGGATCGTCTGCGGACGATAGCCGAGCGTGAACATCTGCTGCCGCGTGAGCGCGACCCTGACCGAACGCTTCAAGCCGATGGCAGCCAACACCGCCAGGAACAGCTCGATAATTCGGCCTGAGGCCCGCACCGAAGGCGCCGCCGACATAAGGAGACAAGACACGCACCTTATCTTTGGCGAGGCCGAAGACGTTGCATAACGTATTTGTGGCAGTTCGGAGCGCCTTGCGTCTTGTCGTAGACGGTGAGGCGTCCATCGTCATCCCACACCGCCGTGCACCCGAAATTCTCCATGGGATTGTGGTGCTCGATCGGGGTGCGATATTCGTGCTGAATGCGGATTGGCGCCCGCGACAAGAGCCTTGTCGACATCGCCGCGAGGGTCCGGATCCCATCCAGGCAGTCGCTTTTTCGGCGGCGAGAAGGCTTTGTCGATTTGCGCGTCGAGATCGGTGATTGCCTCTTCTGCTTCATACTCGATATCGACCAGCGTGGCCGCAAAGCGCGCGATCTCGAACTCCTCGGCAACCACCGAGCGCGACCGGCTGGCCAGAAAAGAAGATCTCCTCGTCGTAAAGCGGCCTGACACGGCGAGCCTGGCGAGGCCGTCTCGTCCGTGTATTTCTCATGCTCCGAGGCGACATCCGGCCTGTTGTCGTGCGCGAGCACCTGCGATCACCCCAGGCACTGCGAGCGCGGCGCTCCGATCGATCTTCTTGATGCGGCCTTTGGCGATCGTGCTCGAGACGACAAAGCCGTGAGCGAGACCAGGCACGTTGAACTCGGCGGCATATTTCGCCTGGCCGGTGACCTTGGCAGGGCCGTCGACCCGCGACACCGGCTTTCCGATCGTGTTGGTGCTCGATCAGGGTCATGGCGCGGCCCTAGACGATCGCTTTCACGGACTGAGATTGCGGCGTACCAGCCGCGCGCCTGCTCGAGGGTTCGCACGACCGCGCGGCGCGCAAGCTCGATCTTGAAGCTGTTATGGGCAAAGCCCTTGGCGCCTTGCAGAATGAGATCGGCCGTTTCGCCAAACACCTTTCGGCTCGGCTGCTGGCCCTCAAGGCGCTTTTCGGCGGCGGGCACGCGCCAGGGCTTATGGGCGACGCCGCCCAATGCAGGCGAGCCTCCTTGATCGCGCCCGCCTCAAGCTTGAGGCCGGCGGCGACGGACACCAAGGCGAAGGCATAAGAGAGGCGGTCCCTGATCTTCAGATAGCTGTAGTTGCGCGCGAACCCCTCGGCCGGCAGCTCGATCGCGGTGATGATCTCATCGCCGGCGAGGTTGGTGTCGACTGTCCGGCGTGTCCCCGGGAAGCCGGTGAAAATCGGCGAATGGGATCGCACGATCGCCCTTTGGGTCCGCTCACATGAACCGTGGCCTCAAGCACGGCGAGCGCCACGCACATGTCGGAAGGATGCACGGCGATGCAGGCATCGCTCCATCCGAGGATCGCGTTCATGCGGTTGAAGCCGTCGATCGCGCTGCAGCCGGAGCCAGGCTCTCGCTTATTGCACGGCGGTGGTCGTGTCGTAGAAATAGAGGCAGCGCGTCCGCTGCAGAAGGTTGCCGCCGGTCGAAGCCATGTTGCGCAGTTGCGGCGAGGCTCCGGCGAGGATGGCGCTCGACGAGCAGCGGATAGCGTTTGGTGATCGCGCGCGTCATAGGCGAGGTCGCTATTGGGCACGAGCGCGCCGATCAGCAAGCCCTCCGTCGTCGGTCTCCTCGATTTCGGTCAGCGGCAGACCGGTGATGTCGATCAGCCGCGTGGGACGCGCCACGTTCTCCTTCATCAGATCGATGAGATTGGTGCCTCCGGCGATGAATTTCGCAGCCGGGATCTCGGCAATCTGGCTGACGGCGTCGCTGACGTCGCGCGCCTTGACATAGTCGAAGTCGATCATGGCGCTTGACCTCGCTGAGCGCCCTGCATGACCTCCTCGATGGCCGCGACGATGTTCGGATAGCAGCCGCAGCGGCAGACATTGCCGCTCATCAATTCGCGAATTTCGTCGGCCGTCTTGGCGTGGCCCTCGGCGATGAGGCCAGCGGCCGAGCAGATCTGCCCCGGCGTGCAATAGCCGCATTGAAAGCCGTCATGGTAGATGAAGGCCTGCTGCAACGGATGGAGCTGCGCCGTTCGTCGCCAGACCTTCGATGGTCGTGACCTCGGCGCCGTCCTTCATGACGGCGAGCGTCAAGGCAGGAGACGACGCGCCGTCCATCGACGAGCACCGTGCAGGCGCCGCATTGACCGTGATCGCAACCCTTCTTGGTTCCCGTGAGGTCGAGATATTATTCGCGCAGCGCGTCCAGAAGCACGTCACGACCAGGGCTTCGGATCGACAGCGCCCGGGCTCAACGCCGTTTACGCGCAATGTCATGGCGCGCTTGGGCGGCGACCCTGCCGTCTGGCTCATTTTGGGGCTTTTCGCTTGAACTCCGCACGTCGCCTCTAACGCAGCGATTACCAAAGGCGTTGCAGAGTTTACCGTCCGTATGAATTTTGCGGTTGCTGCAAATGATGTCCGCTTCGGTCATTAGCCGACATCGGCCCGTTCGCGCCGCGTCCGCTTTGCCCTGCAGGCGGTAGAAAGCAGCGACACCCACTTCACTTCCAACACATTCGTCAGCGCATTGAGCATGTCTGCTTCGCAGCCATAAGCGGACATTCCCACAACGCAGCGCGCAGAGCGTGAGCGAATAAACGCTTAGCAGCGCGAACGCCGAGCGCGGCGACGGGAAAGAAACGGCCGGCACTTTGCGCTACATGCGGCGCGGCTAGGACACCGGCATCAGCTTTTGAATCTTCTCGTCGAGCGGATCGCGCTTGGTGATGACCTCATCGACGATGCCGAAGGTTCGGGCATCCTCGGCCGACAGGAAATAGTCGCGGTCGAGCGGTCTTTTCGATCGTCGCGTAGGTCCTGGCCGGTGTGGCGGACATAGATCTCGTTCAGGCGCCGTTTCATCTTGATGATGTCCTCGGCATGGCGCTCGATGTCGCTCGCCTGACCCTGAAGCCGCCCGAGGGCTGATGCAACAGGATGCGGGCGTTGGGCAAGGCATAGCGCATGCCCTTCTCGCCCGCCGCAAGCAGCAGCGAGCCCATGGACGCGGCCTGGCCGATGCACAAGGGTGGCCACGGCCGGCCGGATGAACTGCATCGTGTCGTAGATCGCCATGCCGGAGGTGACGATGCCCGCCGGCGAGTTGATATACATGGAGATCTCTTTCTTCGGGTTCTCCGCCTCCAGAAAGAGCAGCTGCGCCGTGATCAGCGAGGCGACCTGGTCCTCGATCGGGCCCGTGACGAAGACGATGCGCTCCTTCAGCAGGCGCGAATAGATGTCATAGGCCCGCTCGCCGCGGTTGGTCTGCTCGACCACCATGGGCACCAGCGTGTTCAGGTAGATGTTGGCTAAGTCTTTCATTGCTGTCCCAAAGGGCCAGTCAGGGATGGAGACCCCTCTTGGAGGCCTCGCGCGAAGCCTCAAACACTCGCGCTATCACATATGGACCCAACCTTCGCCCATCAGTAGCCGACGACGCAGCCGCGTCGCATGCCTGTACCAATTAGCGATGCGCGATCGGTCCAGCTTCGAGATTTCCGGTTTGGACTCTAATTCGACGCGTTGATTGAGGCTCGTTGCATGTCGCAGAAGTGCCAATAGCGGACTTGAGGCGCTAATGGGCAGATGGGCACTAGCACGGTCATCACAATCTTAATTAGCCATCAGAAGCATTATTGCCATCGCAACCATCAGCACATCTTCGGTCAGTGTCACGGTGGAAAGCGGACCGAAAGCACGTTCCCCATGCATGGACATGCAATGTCGAGACCGCGACGCAGCGCGAGAACGACACCGACGGCCCCGAATGTGAACACTATTATGGTCGCAATGTAAGTGGCCGTAGGCCAAAGGAATGCAAGATAGGCAAGGCCGAGCGCGAGCTCGATGAAGGGATAGACGTAGCCCCATGTGCTGTTGCGCTTTGCGATTAGATCGTACATCGCAAAGCCGTTCATGAATCCTTCTAGATCGAAAATCTTCAGTAGGGCGAAGAAGACAAGGAACACGCCCATATAGGCGTGCATGACACTCGTCATGGTCACCTGTCCTGATCCCGCGGCTATGGCGAATGCAGCCAAAGCTGACACGACAACGAGACTGATGAGGGGCCAATAATCTGACAGCGAGCGCCCGCGCTCAGCGTCTCGCACATGTAGGTTTGATACGGCCATCACCGCTTCCTCTCAACGATAAGAATATCTTGGTACCTCTGTTCGCTCTGCCGACGTTTGTTGGCTTCAATGGTCCTGTGTCCAATGATGATCGTGGTGGCCACCGCTTTCGGGCTGCTTCGGCATTTTCATTTCCGAGATTTGCCTCCGCCATTGCAATCCCATGACGCGGACGGCGCTGCCGATCACGTCAGCGGGGCGCCTCTGTCCTTTAGGGCCTTTGGGGATCTATTTCCTCGAAAGTATCGGAAAGTACTTGAAGGGGTCGGATGGGCCGGTTCCCCGACGCTCGATCCTGCCCCTGTCCACTAGCAAACGACACTCGCCCTTCACGCGTTGCTGGTATGCGCGATCCCCAAAGATCGCTTCTGCTAGCTCGGCCTCGGTGCGACCTGGCCTCTTTCTCAATCAGGAAACATGAGAACATCGGCCAGCGTCGCAATACGTAACTGAACGAAGGGCTACC
>ERZ1370068.2897-contig-2027_pt1 | contig 56413 bp, 119 predicted proteins | sample MGYA00561227_ERZ1370068 | MGnify/ENA primary metagenome ERZ1370068 (study PRJEB38410, sample SAMEA6850437) | metagenome | study: Metagenomic assessment of the ecological functions of the soil: analysis of the soil microbiota associated with the... | reverse complement strand
ATTGTACTTCGTTCAGTTACGTATTGCTTGTGCCGGCGGCGCAGAACAATCCGCTCTACGTCGGCGAAGCGGGTGTCGGTAAGACCGCAATTGCCGAGGGGTCTGGCGCGTCTGATCGTTGAAGGACAGGTGCCGGACGTGCTGAGCGACTGCACGATCTATGCGCTCGACATGGGCGCGCTGATCGCCGGCACCAAGTATCGCGGCGATTTCGAGAAGCGGCTCAAGGCGTGTGCTCGACGGAGCTGCGCAAGAGTCCCGGAGCCGATCCTGTTCATCGACGAGATCCACACCGTGATCGGCGCGGGCGCCGCCTCGGGCGGTGTCATGGATGCCTCGAACCTGCATCAAGCCCGTGCTGGCGAATGGTGAGCTGCGTTGCATCGGCTCGACCACCGTACCAGCGAATACCGCGGAATCTTTGAGAAGGATCATGCGCTCGGCGCGCCGCTTTCAGAAGATCGACGTGACGGAGCCGAGCGTCGACCGAGACCATCGACATCCTGCTGGGGCTCAAAGCGCGAAGTTCGAGGAGCATCACGGCGTCAAGTACACTGACGAGTCGCTGCAGCGCGGCAGCTGAACTCGCTGCGCGTCATATCAACGATCGGCATCTGCCGGACAAGGCGATTGATGTCGTCGACGAGGCGGGTGCGAGCTTGAGGCTCAAGCCGCACCGCGGAGCGGCTACCACAGTTACGGTCGCGTAACATCGAGGATGTCGTGGCCCGCATCGCGCGTATTCCGCCCAGGAACGTCGTCGCTCTCAGACAAGGATGTTCTGCAAGAATCTCGAGCGCAATCTGAAGCTGGTGATTTTCGGCCAGGACCCGGCGATCGACGCGCTGGCCGCGGCGATCAAGATGTCGCGTTCTGGCCTGGGCGCATCAGCCAAGCCCGTGGGCTCATTCCTGTTCGCGGGGCCTACCGGCGTCGGCAAGACCGAAGTCACGCGCCAGCTTGGCCATTGCGATGGGCGTGGAGTTCATCCGCTTCGATATGTCGGAATACATGGAGCGGCATACCGTCTCGCGCCTGATCGGCGCGCCGCCGGGCTATGTGGGATTCGACCAGGGCGGTCTGCTGACCGAGGCGATCACCAAGCATCCACACTCGGTGCTGCTGCTCGATGAGATCGAGAAGGCGCATCCGGATGTCTTCAACCTGCTGCTGCAGGTGATGGATCACGGCACGCTGACCGACAACAACGGCCGTAAGGCGGATTTCCGCCACGTCATCATCGTGATGACGACCAACGCCGGAGACCTTCGAGATGAACCGGCCGGCCATCGGCTTTGACCCAGTCCGATACTGCCAGCGACGCGCATGGAGGCGATCCGGCGCATTTTTCACCCGAATTCCGCAATCGCCTCGACGCCGTGATCCAGTTCAGCACGCTGGGCCCGGGGACGATCGAGGCGTGGTCGACAAGCTGCTGGTCGAGGTGGAGACCCAGCTCGAACAGAAGGGCGTCTCTCTCACTGTGGACGATGACGCCCGCACCTGGATTGCGCGTAAGGGCTCACGACCGAGATGGGGGCCCGGCCGATGGCACGCCTGATCAGGATCACATCAAGCGCCCGCTGGCCGAGGATCTGTTGTTCGGCAAGTTGGTTGGCGGCGGCCACGTCAGGGTTACGGTGAATGAGGCCGGCACGGAGCTGGTGCTGGTCTCCCGCGCAGCCCACGAACCGGAGCTGCTGACCCAGGGAAGCGATTAGAGGTGGCGGGTCGGCCGGGCCCGCCAGGCCTGCGGCTCACCGGCCGCGGTAGATGATTCTTCCCTTTGGTGAGATCGTACGGCGTCATTTCGACCGTCACCTGGTCACCGGTCAGAATGCGGATGTAGTTCTTGCGCATCTTGCCGGAGATATGCGCCGTCACCAGGTGCCCGTTCTTGAGCTGCACGCGAAATGTCGTGTTTGGCAGAGTCTCAACGACCTCGCCTTCCATCTGAATTGCTTCTTCTTTGGCCATGCAGTCCTGTGTGGCAGCTTCGGGGCGCGCGAATTGGTGCATAGCCGGGGGTGGGTGTCCAGCAGTCGAAGCCGGGCACTGCTCCGATCTACGGAAGGGTGATCTGCGCGGCGGGCTGCCAGCCGGGCTTGCGGTGCTCGGCGATGACGGAGGTGTCAGATGCCGCCGCGGACATTGAAGCGGGCGGTGAGGCCGCATGAAGCGGGTGCGACGGCGTTAACCAGATGATCGAGTATCTCGTTGGTCACCGCTTCGTGGAATGCACCCCGATCGCGGAACGACCAGATGTAGAGCTTGAGCGCCTTGAGCTCAACGCAGCTTGCATCGGGCACGTACTCGAGCTCGAGAGTCGCAAAATCCGGCTGTCCGGTGCGTGGGCACAGACACGTAAACTCCGGGATCGACATCCGGATCGTGTAATCACGCTCGCGCTGCGGATTGGGAAAGGTCTCGAGCGCCGTGCTCGGTCGCGCGCGGCTCGCCTGGTGCGCTCATGGAAGGCCTGCAACGTATCGAACCAACAGTGAATTTACTTTACACTACGCCGCCATCGTGAACCACGCCTGCGGAGTCAGCCCAGGGACATCATGCGGCTAACCCGAATCAAGCTCGCCGGCTTCAAGTCATTCGTCGACCCTACTTCGATCCACTTCCCGAGCAACCTCACCGGAATCGTCGGCCCCAACGGCTGCGGCAAGTCGAACATCATCGACGCCGTGCGCTGGGTGCTGGGCGAGATCTCGGCGACGCACCTGCGCGGCGATTCGATGGCGGACGTGATCTTCAACGGCTCGAGCGCTCGCAAGCCAGTCGGCACGCGCCTCGATCGAGCTGGTGTTCGACAACAGCGATCGGCGCGATCGGCGGCCAGTACGCCAGTTACGCCGAGAGTGTCGCTGCAAACGCGTGGTATCGCGCGACGGCGACGTCGGTACTATCTACATCAACGGCGCGCGCTGTCGGCGCACGCGACATCACGGCACTCTTCCTCGGCACCGGCGCTCGGCGCCGCGCAGCTACGCGATCATCGAGCAGGGCATGATCTCGCGGCTCGATCGAAGCCAAGCCGGAGGAGCTGCGCGCGTTCATCGAGGAGGCGGCCGGGCATCTCCAAGTACAAGGAGCGGCGGCGCGAGACCGAGAACCGCATGGCTCACACTCGCGAGAACCTGGAGCGGCTGAACGACCTGCGTGAAGAAGTAGAGAAGCAGATCCGTCACCTGCAGCGCCAGGCCGCGTCGCGCGGCGCTTCCAGGTGCTGAAAGATGAAGAGCGCAAGCTCGGCGCCGAGCTGCTGGCTCTCAGGATGCGTGATTTCGAGGCCGAGGCCGCGAATCGCGACCAGGCCACCCGTGATCGCGAGCTGGGCATGCAGGCTGCTCTGGCCGACCTGCGGGCGGTGGAAGCTTCGATCGAGAAGGCGCGTTCTCACCAGTCCGAGCAATCGGACCGCCTCAATGAGGTGCAGGCGAGCTACTACCAGCTTGGCGCTGATGCGACGCGCCTCCAGAACAATCGATTCAACATGCACGTGAGCTGCGCCAGGAGACAGCGCGCGCCGACCTGGAACAGACCGAACTCGGCAGCAAGGAGATTGCAGTCCAGCTCGCCCGCGACGAGGCGCAGGTCGCTGAACTGCTTTCGGCTCTGCGGAGCCTGGAGCCGGATCACGTGGCGGCCCGTGACCGCGAGACGGCGTCCCGCGCAGCACCAGCAAGGCGTGGAAACCTCCATGCAGCTGTGGCAGGCGCGCTGGGAAGAACACGGGCGGGAGCTGCGGCGCCGCCGAACAATGCCCAGGTGGAGCGGGCGCGCATCGAGGAGATCGAGAATCGATTGGGTCACGTTCGCGCGCAGCTCGATCGAGTACAGGCGGAGCGCAGCGCGCTCGAGAAGAGCGAGACGGCCGTCCAGCTTGAATTGCTCAGCGATCGCGAGGCTCGTCGCACGCAAGGCGGGGAGACGGCTCGCCAGGAACTCGAGGATGGCGTGCTGGGGCCTGCAGGCGGCGCGAGCTCAGGAAAAAGAAACCACGGGGCAGCTGGATGAGGCGCGGGCGCGCAGACAGGCACTGCAGGGGCGACTCGTATCGCTCGAGGCGCTGCAACGGGCTGCCCTTGGACAGGCGCAGGGCCAGTCATGGAGTGGCTCGCGCCTCACATTCGTTATCCGGGCGACCGCGTCTCGCACAGCAGATTCGTGTGCGAGAGGCTGGGAACGCGCGGTTGAGACTGTCCTCGGCGAGTATCTCGAGGCTGTCTCGCGTCGATGGGCTCGACGCCGTGACAGCAGTCCTCGGCACGCGTTCGAAGGTGCGGCAGGTGAGTTTCGTGATCGGACGGGGGTGGCGAGCGCGGGCAACTGCCGGCCCAGAGCCTGCTGTCCAAGATCGAGGTCCGGCTGCGCTCGATGCACTTCTGGACAGAGCGTTAGTGGTCGATAACCTGGCCGCGGCACTCGTGCGTCGTGCCTGGCTGCACCCTGGAGAGTCGATCATCAGCGTGACGGCATCTGGATCGGCCAGCAGTGGTTGCGCGTAAGCCGCGATCGCGACGCTCACGCGGGTGTCATTGAGCGTGAGCAGGACATGCGAGGACTGAGGTCCGAGGTGTCCGAGGCCGAGCAGGCGGTGCGAGACCTCGAGGCGACGATCGCCGAGGCGCGGGCGCGGGCTAGCACTCTGGAGGCGCGACGCGACCAATTGCAGACAGACGTCAACCGCCGGCATACCGAGCATTCAGGATTGAGCGCACAGCTCAGGCCTCCGAAGGAGCGGGCGAGCGGGACCGCGTCGCGCGTCGATGTGCTCGACGCTGAGCACGCAGCGCTGGGCGCGCAGGGTCGAGGAGCCGAGGGAAGATCTTGCGTCGGCGCGAACGAGACTCGAGCGAGGCCCTTGCAACCGTGCGTCTGCTGGAAGGACGCGGGTCCTGCTCTCGAATGAGCGAGCGCGCGCGTTTGCGCACCGATCTTGCGGCAGGCGCGTGCTCAAGCTGAACAGGATCGCGCTGTGGCTCGCGATGTCGAGATTCAGCTCGAATCGCGCCGTGCGGCGCAGAGCGCGACCTCTGGCCGCGTTGGAACGGATGCGTACTCAGCCTCGCCTCAACTCGAAGCGCGTCGCCTGGATCTCGACAGCCAGATTCAGGACGCGGCCGCACCACTGCTCGAGATGGAGCGCTCCCCTCGAACAGGCGCTGTCTGAGAAGGTGTCTGTCGATAATGAGTTGCGCGAGGCGCGCGAGTCCCTGGAAGCTGCCGAAGCCGCCTTGCGCGGTCTGGACGAGCAACGCGTCGGTTGCGAAACGAGTGTCGATGAGATGCGCAGCGCAATGGAACAGGCGCGGCTCGCGGCCCAGGAAATACGCGTGCGGTCGCGAGTCGCTCGCCGAGCAGTTCGCTTGCAACCCGCTTCGACCTGCAGACCGTGCTGGGCGGGCTGATGCCGGCACGCAACCATCGCAAGCTGGGAGCTGGCTCGCGGAACAACCGAGCGTATTGCGCGCCTCGGCTCGGTGAATCTGGCAGCGATCGATGAATTCAAGGAACAGTCTGAGCGCAAAGGAATACCTCGATCGGCAATTCGCCGATCTTACCGAGGCGCTTACGACCCTGGGAGTCGGCGATTCGCAGGATCGACAAGGAGACCCGCCACCGCTTCCAGGACACACCTTCGATCGCATTAACGCCGGGCTCAGGAAAATTCCCGCGCCTGTTCGGCGGTGGACACGCTTATCTGGAGATGACTGGCGAAGATATCGCTGAACGCAGGTGTGGCTGTGATGGCCCGGCCGCCGGGCAAGCGCAACAGTTCGATTCACCTGCTGTCCGGTGGCGAGAAGGCCTCACCGCCGTCGCGCTCGTGTTCTCGATCTTCGACCTGAACCCGGCGCCTTTTTGCCTGCTCGACGAAGTTGATGCACCGCTGGACGATCACAATGTGGGGCGGTTCTGCGAGATCGTGCGCGACATGTCGCAGCGTGTGCAGTTCCTGTTCATCACGCACAACAAGGCGACCATGGAGCTCGTGCGTCGCAGCTCATCGGTGTGACCATGAGCGAGCCGGGCGTGTCACGGCTGGTTGGCGGTCGACGTCGACGAAGCCGTGCGCATGGCGGCCATGTAGCCGCAGCGCCGCTGCCAGAACTGCGCTGGATTCTGCTCGTGCCTCGGAGTCCCTGTTCTGGATCGGGCTGTGGTGGTGGGAAACGCGTCGGCAGCACCAGGCGTCGAACTCCGAGCTCCGAGGCAGGCTTCCGGACCGACTCGTCGAGCCTGCGCTCCTGCACGGCGCGCGGAGATCCCCGCGGAGATCAGCGAACCTTCTCGTTCCGGACGCGGTTCTCGAACCTGATGCGCCTGCAGCTGACGACTCTCCGGAACCAATTCCGGTGCTGACGGAAGCCTTCGCTCGCATCGAGCCTGTGCTTGGCGAGCACCGAGATCGTGCGGCCCGCACCACCGCGTATCGAGCCACCCGAAGAGAAGATCATCACTCTGCGATTGACAGCGCCTCCTCGGAGCGATTCGAGGGTCGGCGGCTCGTCGAAGCGTTGCAGACCGTCGGACTGCACGCACGGCAAGTTTTCCATCTTCCATCGCACCACACCCGACGGCGCGACGGTCTTTAGCGTCGCGAGTCTGGTAGAACCGGGCACTTTCGATCTGGAGCGCATCGAGAGGCCGTCGATTTCCAGGCGTGACTCTGTTCGCCGTGCTGCCGGGCCCGGCTCGAAGCCCCAGCACTGGTGGAGGAGATGATTGGCGCAGGCCGACGCCTGGCGGAGGAATCTGCAGGTGTGCTGCAGGACGAGGCGTGGCGCGACCCTGAATGCGCAACGTCTGGCGCGATCTGCGTGCCAGCGTGGCGGAGTGGCACGCGCGCGCACAGATGGCGGGCCCGCGCCTGAACTGAAGCGCAGATGGCCGTACCGCGCCGGGATCGAGAGCGCGCAGCAAAGCTGCGCGACGCGATCGAGCATCACAACTACCGCTACTACGCGCTCGACGATCCCGAAGTCTCCGATGCCGATTACGACCGCCTGATGCGCGAGCTGCAGGCGCTCGAGGAGCGCTACCCCGAACTGGTCGATTCGCGCTCACCCACGCAACGCGTCGGCAGCGCGCCCGTTGCTGCATTCGGCGAAGTCGAGCATCGGGTACCGATGTTGTCCCCTGGATAACGCATTCAGCGAGGAGGAAGTGCGCGATTTCGACCGACGCGTGCGGGAACGCCTGCCGGGTATCAATCCCGTCCAATACACGGCGGAGCCCAAGCTCGGACGGTCTGGCGGTGAGCCTCAGATATGAGGCGGGAGAGCTGGTGCAAGGCGCCACTCGGGGGACGGCTCCTGGGGAAGATGTCGCTGCCAATCTCAGAGCGATCCGCGCAGTACCGCTCCGTCTGCACGGAGGGGTTTTCCCGCGCGTGTTCGAAGTGCGTGGCGAGGTGTTCATGCCCCTCGATGGCTTCACGCGCTTCAACGCCGAGGCGCAGGCCCGTGGAGAAGGTGCTCGTGAATCCGCGCAACGCCGCGGCCGGAAGCCTGCGACAGCTCGATCCGCGCCTGACCGCACAAAGGCCCCTGGACATCTTTTTCTATGCAGTTGGCTTCAACGACGGTGGAGCGCTGCCGCCCCGGCAGCACGAATTGCTGCAGGCGTTGCGCAGCTGGGGCTTGGAGACTTCCGGCGAGGTCCGGCGTCGTGCAAGGCGTGGAGGGATGTCTCGAGTACTACGGCGCGATCGGCGCCAAGCGCGCGCAACTCGCCGTACCAGATCGATGGCGTCGTGTACAAGGTCGACGATCTTGCGGCACAACGACGCCTGGGGTTCGTCTGCGTGCGCGCCACGCTGGGCAATTGCCCACAAGTTTCCCGCGCAGGAGGAGAACACGGTTGTGCGCGAGGTCGAGTTCAACGTCGGTCAGAACCGGTGCCTTGACGCCAGTGGCGAAGCTCGAGCCGGTATTTGTGTCGGCGGTGTCACGGTGAGTAATGCGACGCTGCACAATATGGATGAAGTCGGAGCGCAAGGATCGTGCGGATCGGCGATACAGTCGTGATCCGGCGCGCCGGCGATGTAATCCCCGAGGTGGTGAAGGTCGTGCTCGAGCGGCGGCCTGCAACGAGCGCGCCCGTGCGGTTGCCCGAACGCTGCCCGGTGTGCGGATCGGCGGTCGAGCGCCGGCCTGATCGCGCCATTGCTCGATGCACCGGCGGCCTTTTCTGCCCGGCGCAGCGCCAGGAGGCGTTACGCCACTTCGCGTCGCGCCACGCAATGGACATCGAAGGCCTGGGGACGAAACTGATCGATCAGCTCGTGGACAATGCGAACGGTTCGCACACCGGCGGACCTCTACATGCTGGCGGCCGATCGGCTCGCGGAGTTCGGTCATGGGCTGAGAAGTCCGCAACGAATCTGATCGAGGCTCTGCAGCACAGCCGCAAGACGACATTGCCACGCTTTCTGCTTGCGCTCGGAATACCCGATGTCGGGAGGCTACCGCGCGCGCACTGGCTCAGCACTTCGGTGGCCTCGAGCCGATGCTGCAGGCGAGTGCCGAGCAAGATCGAGGAAGTTCCGGATATCGGGCCGATCATTGCGGCAAGCGTGCACCGTTTTTCCAGGAGCCTCACAATCGGCAGGTCATTGAAGCGCTGGTCGATCCCAGACGCGGCGGTATCCATTGGCCTGCGGTGGCACGCGAGACGACCGCGGGCGCCGCGCCGCTGGCAGGCAAGTCCTTCGTGCTAACTGGAACACTTCAGGAGCTGACGCGCGAGCAGGCACAGCAGCTCATTCTCGATCTTGGCGGCAAGGTGAGCGGCAGTGTCTCGAAGAAAACCGATTACGTGGTCGCGGGCGCCGAAGCGGGATCGAAGCTCAAGAAAGCCGAGCAGCTCGGTGTGACCATCCTCGATCGAAGCACAATTCCGCGAAGCTTGTGGGCACCGCCTCGGAAGTCGACGTGAACAGAGCGCACCGGGCTATGTGCGGCATTTGGCCCGCGGCAGGTGGTTTCTGAGACGCGTGAAAAACAGGACGTTTTTCACGCAGCCTCCAGGGACGGATTCACGGCGGTCTCGAAACCACCTGCCCGGGTCAGATGCCGCACACTTCAGGCGCTGTAGATCTTCTTCTCGATCGTCGCGGTCTTCTTGAGCTCGTCGATGTACGTCTGGATCTTCTTCTGTTGCACGATCTGCCCCAGCCGGTCCTTGACCTGCTCGAAATCCGGAGGTGACACCTCGCGTGTATCCTCGAGCTGGATGACATGCCAGCCATATTGCGTCTGTACCGGCTTGGTCGTGATCTCGCCTTTCTTCAGCGCCGCTACCGCTTCGGCGAATGCCGGCACCATGCGGGCGGGCGTAAACCAGCCGAGCTCGCCGCCCTGGTCCTTGGAGTTGTCCATCGACTCCTTGCGCGCGATCGCGGCGAAGTCGCCACCCTTCTGCAGCTTGTCGATGACCGTCTGCGCGTAGGTCTCGGTAGCGACCAGGATATGGCGCGCACGGTATTCGGTCTTCGGCATCGCCGCGACCTGCGACTCGTATTCCGCACGCAACTCCTGCTCGGTTGGCGTCTTGCCCTTGAGATAGTTCTGAAACACCGCCTCGGCGAGCACGTTGTCCCGGGTGAGGTCCAGGCGATTGGCAACCTCGGCCTGCTTGTCGAGTCCGTCCTTGGTCGCCTGCTGAGCAGCGAGCTCGATACGGATCAGTTCATCGAGAAGCTGTTGCTTCTGGTCAGGCGTGAGCCCGAAGTCGCCTTGTTCGCACGGCTCTTCACGTAGAAGTCGAAGGTCTCGGTCGATATCGTTTTGCCGTTGATGATCACGGCTGGCGCCGCGGCGGTAGGCGGCTGGGGCAGCCGGCGCGGCTGTCTTTGCTGGCAGGCGGCCAGTGCTGCGATACCAAGAATCAACAACGGGATCGGAAAGTGCTTCATGTTTGCCTCGAAGGACTGGGATGTGGTGTGTGATTGAGAAAGGTGCTTGTTGAATCCCGGCTCAGCCGGTGCGTCGCGCGCCGTTTCGCGTCGGCGCGTAGGCCTCGATGCCGAGTGCATGAATGTCCTGGTGCATCATTTCGCCCAACGCCTCGTAGACAAGACGATGGCGCTGCAGTGAATTCAGGCCCGCGAAGGCGTTCGGAGACGATGCGCACGCGGAAGTGACCGAGACCACTGCGCGCGCCAGCGTGTCCCGCGTGCAGATGACTCTCATCTTCGACGCTGAGCTCCTCGGTGCGAGGGCCTCCTCGAGGCGAGATCGGATACGTTCCGGTCGGCTGTGCATGGGGCGTCGCGAGCTCAGGCTCAACTCTTGGGTTCGTTCAGGCGTGAGGGGTCGCCGCTCTCGGTGGCGCGCATGGGAAGCCAAAGGACCTGGTGAACATGAAGATCACCGTGAGGCCGGTGACTCCGTAAACCTTGAAGTTCACCCACGCCTGCTCGCTGAAGGTACGCGCGACGTAGATGTTCAACGCGCCGATCGCCACGAAGAACACCACCCAGGTGAGGTTGATCCAGCGCCAGCGACGCTCGCTCACCAGGCGCGAGATGCTCCGAGAGTGCTCTGCAGCAACCGCTGCGCCAGCGGTTGCTGCCCCACGAACTGGCTGACGAGAAACGCTACGCCCATCAGCCACATCAGGACCGACAACTTCCATTGAATGAACCGCGGGTCGTGAAGCAGCAAGGTTGCCGAACCGAAAATGACTGCCAGGATCGCAGTGATTCCGTGAATGGGCTTGATCTTGCGGTGTCGCCACCAGTCAAGGCCGAGTTGCAGCAAGCAGCCACCGATCAGTGCCGCGGTCGCTGCGTAAATGCCACTCCAACAGATACGCCACGTAGAAGGCGATAAGCGGTAGGAAATCGATCAGTTGCTGCATGATCCAGATCTAGCCGGGAGCCGCCGAAAGGCCGCGTATCATAGCAGGATGAGTCAGCTGTTCGAGATTCACCCGCTGAACCCACAACTGCGGCTCATCCGGCGCGCCGCGGACATCATTCGCGAGGGCGGCGTGATCGTGTATCCGACTGACTCCTGCTATGCACTTGGGTGTCAACTCGGCGACAAGGACGCGCTTGAGCGCATCCGGGCGAATCCGCATGGCGGGCAAGGATCACCATTTCACACTCGTGTGTCGGGACCTGTCGGAAATCGCACGCTACGCGCGTGTCGACAACACCCAGTACCGGCTGCTGCGCAAGTTCACGCCGGGGCCTTACACCTTCCTGCTGCGCGCGACTCGTGAAACGCCGAAGCGGCTGCAGAATCCGAAACGTCGCACGATCGGAATCCGCGTTCCTGATCACCCGGTCCCCCTGCTGCTGCTCGAGGAGCTCGGCGAGCCGATCATGAGCTCGGACACTCCTGGTTGCCCGGCGATGCGCTGCCGATGACTGACGCCGCGGAGATTCGCGAGCGCCTGCAACAGCTCGTCGATGGAGTTGTGGATGGTGGCAGCTGCGGCCTCGAACCCACCACCGTCATTGACCTGGCCGGCGAGGTGCCGGTAGTCGTGAGGCGCGGTCGTGGCGCGATCGATGCCTTCGAACGACAGGGCGGGGACGCTCTGGCTTCTCGCGTATAATCGCCGCCGGTTTGCAGGGGAGCGCCCGCCCTCAGGCCCCAGGGCGTAGCCCGCCTGGCATATCTAGGCGAAACAATAGGTTATGCCGGCAGACCTCATCCACTTTCTAGCTAGGGTTTCAATCTGGGCGATACCGATGGTGCTGGCTTTCACCGTGCACGAAGCGATGCATGGGTTCGTCGCACGTCGTTACGGCGATGACACCGCTGAGCGCCTCGGCCGCCTGACCCTCAACCCGCTGAAGCACATCGATCCGATCGGCACGATCGTCATGCCGAGCCTTGCACTGTTGCTCAACATTCCGGTGATCGGCTGGGCAAAGCCCGTCCCCGTGAATCCTGCCAAACTGCGCAATCCACGCGTCGACATGGCCAAGGTGGCCGCTGCCGGTCCGCTTTCCAACCTGGTCCAGGCTTTCCTGTGGGCGCTGTTGCTGGCCGCGCTGCAGAGAATAAGTGGCACTGGGGGCGGGCCGTCCTTTGCTGATGTCGGATGTGCACGGCCGGAATCCTGGTCAACGCCCTGTTTGCGGTGTTCAACATGCTGCCGATACCACCGCTCGACGGCAGCCGCGTCCTGCGCAGCTTCGTTCCCTCCGGCGTCGCAAGTGTGCTCGACCGTCTCGAGCCCTTCGGCTTCTTCATCTTGTTCGGCTCTTGTACGCGGGTGTGCTCAACCCGCTGCTCACGCCGCTCCTCGATGCGGTGTCGCGCCTGGTGACGACGCTCGGCGGCGTCGACATGGGCTGAAGGAGAGGATTTGGCAGTCACACAGGGCAACAAGCGCGTCGTCTCAGGCATGCGGCCGACAGGGCGACTGCACCTTGGCAATTATCACGGCGCGCTGCGCAACTGGATCGAACTGCAGTATCAGTACGAGTGCTATTTCTTTGTCGCCGACTGGCATGCGCTCACTACGGGTTACGCGGATACCTCGCAGATCGAGGAAAATGTTCGTGAGGTGGTCATCGACTGGCTGGGGGCAGGTCTGAATCCCGGCGTTGCAACTTTCTTTGTTCAGTCGCGAGTTCCAGAGCATGCGGAGCTGCACTTGCTGCTGTCGATGATCACACCGCTCGGCTGGCTGGAGCGCGTGCCGACCTACCACAGCGATCAGATCGAGCAGCTGAAGGAAACCGACCTGACAACCTATGGATTCCTGGGTTACCCGCTGCTGCAGAGCCGCCGACATCCTGATCTACAAGCCGGCGTTCGTACCGGTGGGCGAGGACCAGGTCGCGCATGTCGAGATCACACGCGAGATTGCGCGCCGCTTCAATCACCTGTACGGGCGCGAGCCGGATTTCGAGCAGAAAGCAGAGAAGGCCATCAAGAGCCTTGGCGGGCGCAACAGCACGCTGTACCGGAACCTGCGCCGCAAGTTTCAGTGAGGCCGGCGACGCCGAAGCCCTGGAGCAGGCGCGAGCGCTGGTCGAAGTCGAATGCACGCTTGACCGATCGCGGATCGTGAACGATTGCTCGATATCTCGAAGGGTACAGGTGTGGCAGCATCCTGGCGGAGCCGCAGGTCCTGCTGACCGCATCGCCAAGGTTCCGGGCCTCGATGGGCGCAAGATGTCCAAGTCTTACGGCTAATACCATCGGCTTGCGCGAGGATCCTGAGGAAGTCGCGAAGAAACTCAAAACCATGCAAACCGACCCGGCGCGTGCGCCGCACGGATCCCGGTGACCCGGACAAATGTCCCGGTGTGGGATCTTGCACAAGATCTACTCCTCAGATGAGACTCAGGAGTGGGTGCAGAAGGGTTGCCGGTCCGCAGGGATCGGGTGTCTCTGAATGCAAAAGCACGCTGATCGACAAGGTCGTCGAGGAGGTCACCGCGATCCGCAAGCGCGCCCAGGAATACGAGGACAATCCCGACCTCGTGCGTGGCATCATCTGACGAAGGCTGCGACAAGCGCGCGAAGCGGCGCGTCAGACGCTCAACGACGTGCGCGAGGCGATGAATCTCAACTACCGCTGAGTCGCCATCGAAACGAGATGAAACCGGACCTCAGCAGTCGTCGAAACCGCCCAGCCGGCTCCGCTGCCGGTCGAGCCACCGCCGGAACAGGCGAGATGCCGTTCGCGGTCGTGGAAGGCGAGCCGCTCACCGAGCTGCCGCGCGATCTCTACATTCCGCCTCGACGCGCTGCGAGGTATTTCTCGAGGCGTTCGAGGGGCCGCTCGACCTGCTGCTGTACCTGATCCGTCGCCAGAACCTCGACATCCTCGACATTCCGATCGCCGAGATCACTCGTCAGTACATGGAGTACATCGAGCTGATGCAGGAGCTGGAGCTCGAGCTGGCGGGCGAATACCTGCTGATGGCCGCGATGCTCGCCGAGATCAAGTCGCGCATGCTCCTGCCGCGCCTCGCAGATGGCGGACGACGAGGAAGACGATCCGCGCGCGGAGCTGGTGCGCCGCCTGCAGGAGTACGAGCGCTTCAAGAAGGCAGCGAGGATATCGACGCGCTGCAACGCGCTCGAGCGTGATGGTTGGATCGCCACCGCAGAGCTCACGGAGCGCAAGGTGGTGCGGTCTAGTTCCGCAGGTGACCCTGCAGGAGATGCTGGTCGCGTTCAAGGAAGTGCTGGCTCGCTCGGCGATGTTCGCGCATCACCATGTGCAGCGCGAGCCGCTGTCGGTGCGCGAGCGCATGTCGCGACATCTTGGGGCAGCTGCAGAGAGTCGGAGTTTCGTGGAGTTCATTCGCCTGTTCCGTCCCGAGGAAGGGCGCATGGGAGTGACGGTCACGTTCGTCGCGCATCCTCGAACTCGCGCGTGAAAACCTCATCGAGATCGTTCAGGCCGACGCGTTCGCGGCCGATCCATGCGGCCGTTGGACAGCAGCACCGAAGGCGAGTCGTGGTGGCCGATAACACCGGCATGGATCATTGAGTGGAGGCGGATGAATGCAGGGAGCGATATCTCAAGACACTTGATCGAAGCCGCACTCGCTGGCAGCCGGCAGGCCATTGTCGGTCGCGGAGCTGCGATCGAGGTATTCGATGCGCGCGACACAACCGGCAGCCGGACGAAGTTCGTGCGGTGCTGGAAGCGCTCGAGTCGCGACTATTCCCGGATCGCGGTATCGAGCTCAAGGAAGTCGCCAGCGGGTTCCGCATCCAGATCCGCCACACCGTTACCGAGCGGTGATGTCACGTCTCTGGCGAGGAACGTCCGCCAGCGCTATTCACGTGCGTTGCTCGAGACGCTGGCGCTGATCGCGTACCGGCAACCGATCACGCGCGCGGAGATCGAAGAAGGTCCGCGGCGTGTACGGTGAGTCCCAACATCGTGCGCACGTTGCTGGAGCGCAGCTGGATTCGAGTGGTCGGACACCGTGAAGTGCCCGGCCACCCCGAGCTGCTCGGCACCACGCGCGAATTTCTCGACTACTTCAATCTCAAGAGTCTCGAGCGAGCTGCCGAGCCTGGCGGAGCTGCGCGACATGGACAACCTCGGCGTGCAGCTCGAGTTGCCAGGGGATGTGGGCGAATTGCCCGCCGATGATGCCGGGTGGCGATACGGCGGACGAAAATCGAGCCTCGGCAGCCGCCGACGACGAGCTGGCAGAAGGCGATGGTTCCTCTCTGGATGAGCGCGCATGCGCCCGACATGGGGCGCATGGAGCCGAGGACTAGTCGACGACGGCTGCAGCGGCGCTGCTGATATCTGGTCCCGGTCGTAGTTTCGCGTCACGCCCGCCGGGCGTGCGGAGCTCCTGATGGGCGAGCGGGATTCAAAAGCGCTGGCGCGCCGCCGGAGTGGGTTCGCGCCGCCGCAGGTGGAAGAGTGGATCGCAGGCCGGGCGCCTTGCGATCAACGGCGCGGCAGCAACGTTGGGCGCGCAGCTCCGTCCACGGGACAAGGTCACGCTGGACGGGCGCCCAGTCCGGCTACGTGAGCCGGAGTCGGCGGCGCGGGTCATTGTGTATCACCGTACGCCCGGTCGCGAGCTGACACCCGCCGAATCAACCGAGTCCGGACGGCTGTTCGACAAACTTCCGAAGCGCGCCGGCCGCCGCTGGGTGCCAATCAGTCCGCTGCCGCCCAATGACGGTGGGCTGGAGCTGCTCACCAGCGACGCGATCTCGCCCAGAGCCTCATGCGTCGGTTGACTACGTTGCGTGTCGTATTTCCGGTGCGGTGCGCGGGATACTCAACGAGCAACAACTCGCACGTCTGCAGTCCGGCCTCATCGACGATGAGACAACCCTCGCAGTCGAGTCGATCGAATCCGCCGGCGGCGAAGGCGCCAATCGCTGGTATACGCTGAGCACGCGCGGTGCGCGGGCACGTGATGTGCACCGCCTGATGCAGGCCGGCGGTATCGAGGTCAGCCGGCTGATGCGAATTGGTTTGGGTCCCGTACGGATGGATCGTGCATTGGCACGAGAGCGCTTCCGCGCCCTGAGCCCTGGCGAGACTGCAGAGGTATACGAAGTGCCGGTGATGGCCGTGGCGGCAGCGACGCCGCGGCAGCCGGGTCGATCCACATCGCGTTCCGGTCGGGACCGAACTGGAACTGCAAAGCCGAGGCACGGCAGCCGGGCGGGGCAGCGTCTGCGCGCAGCGCGGCATCGGCAGTAGCGGATGCGCGCGATCAGACCAGTGGCCGCAATTAGCGGTGGTGCCCAATGGCCGTTGCGGGATCCGCGCACTAGCCACAGTAGCGCGTCGCATCAGAAGCAGTCGAAAGTCTGCCCGGAGATACCGCGACTGGCGGGACCCAGAAGAAAGAGGTAGGGGCCGACGAGGGTGGCAGGATCGGGCAGCGCGCTTCTGTCCTCGGCGGGACGCCTGCAGGGCGCATGAGCGTGCGTGCACGCACCGGATTGATGCAATTCACGCGGATGGGCGTCGAGGTCAGCTCGTCGGCGAGCACCTGCGCAAGCCCCTCGACCGCGAACTTGAGACCGCGTAGGCGCCCCACAATGCCCGGCCGCGACGACCGACGCTGCTCGAAGTAAAGAGCACACTGGCATCGGCCGACTTGCGCAGCAGCGGCAGGCACACTTGCGTGAGCGCGAACTCCGCGGTGACGCTCACGTGTAATACCTGCGCCCATCGTCGGCACGCCTCATAGTGATCGATCGCTCAACTGCCCGAGTATGGCCGGCGTTAGTCGCAGCAGGCCATCGAGCCGGCCAGTAGCTGCCCTCGATTGCCGTGGCCACAGCGTCATAATCGTTTGCCAGAGCGCGTTCGAGATTCAGTGGGCGCAATGCTGGGTTGCGGTCCATTCGCTGCCAGGATCTGATCATGCGTTGCCTCGAGCTTGCGTACCGTTCTGACCGCTCAGGATCACAGTAGCGCCATGCTTCGCCAATGCGAGAGCGACCGCGCGGCTCGATGCCGTCACCGGCACCGGTCGACGAGAATGACGCGGTCGCGCAATTCGTCCGTTGACGCCTGGTACTGCTTGAAATCGACGGCAGCCATGGCTCAGGGATCCGTGGGCGAATCCGGCACATCGCCGCTCGGCGCTCTCGCCAGCTTGTCGACCGGATCGAGCGTATCGAGGTTGCGATCGGGCTTGAGGCCCAGTTCAGTGAAACGGCGTGCTGACGGCAGCACCTGTCGTTCGAGCGAGCCGACGGCGCTGTTATAGGCTTCGACGCTCGCGTCGAGACTCTTTCCGATCTTGCCGAGATGTGCGCCGAACACGCTTAAGTCGTCGATACAGTTCCTCACCCAGATCGCGGATGGTTTCAGCATTTTGTGCCAGTGCCATCTGGCGCCAGCCGTACGCGATCGCCTTGAGCATGGCGATGAAGCTGGTGGGCGTTGCGAGGATGACGCTCTGGCGAATCGCTTCGTCGAGCAGGCCGGGATTACTCGTTGAGAGCTGCCGCGAGGAACTGATCACCCGGGATGAAAAGGATGACGAAGTCCGGGCTCTTCTCGAACTGCAGGTCCAATAAGCGCTTGCCGGCCAGTGCGCGCACCGCTCGGCGACCAGTTGTCCGTGCCGGCGTAGTGCCAGCGCACGCTTCATCCGTCGATGCATCGACGGTCCTTCAGGTACGCCGCAAGCGGGGTCTTGACGTCTACGACCAGATCGCGCCCGTCCGGCATGTGAATGATGATAAGATCGGGACGCAGTGGCCCCTTCGTCACCGGGCGTGTGCGCCTGTTCGGTGAAATCGCAGTGTGGGGTCATGCCGCCGGCCAGCTCGTGACCAAGCGACGCAAAGACATTTCGCCCCACTGCCCGCGCACTTCGGGCCGGCGCAGAGCATTCACGAGGTTAGCGCGTCTCGCGCTGCAGGGCGGATCTGGCTCTGATTGACGGACTCGAGGTACTGACGCATGGCGCCGAGGCTTCATGCCTGCACTTTCTCGATGCTTGAGATCTGCGATTGCGTTCGGCCCAGTGCGTCCTGGATGGGCTTGAGCATCGACTCGATGGCTTCGCTCGCGCTCCTTGAGCGCATGTGTTGCCCGCAGTTGCGCTTGGCCCAGGTTCTCGTGCGCGAGCTTCAGAAACACCTCACTGTTGCTACGCAGGGTTGCGCGTGCCAGGCCGTCGAAGGCGACGGTGAGTCGTCCTGGGCCCGCTCGAGCGCGCTGTTGCGCTCCTGCTCGAGCAATTCCGTGGGACTTCAGCCGCGCACGGGCATTTTCCAGCTCGAGCCCGAGTCGCTGCTGAGCGCGGGAGGCGCGCAAAGCCATCACCAGCCAGCTGAGGATGAAGCCGATGCCCACGGCGAATGCAATCCAGATCCAGAGGGCATTCACTGTCACGATGGCGATGCCACACCGTTCAGCCACCCGATCAGCTCGGCGGGCTGATGAATCATGGCATCTGCACCCCACGCTTGCGGTTGGTCGTGTTCGCCGAGATATCCGAAGAGCGCGATCAGAGCACGCATTCCCGCGGCGTGGGCGGCACGTACGTCGCGTTCCGCATCGCCGACGTACACGCAGTCGCCGGTCTCAATGCCGAGCAGTGCGGCCGCGTGCAGCAGCGGCGCCGGATGAAGCTTACGCTGAGGCAAGGTATCGCCACTCACGATGCAGTTGGCCCGCGTCGAGTTGCATCGCCGCGAGCAGCGGTTCGGTGAGGAACGCGGGCTTGTTGGTCACGATGCCCCAGCGCAAGCCGCGCGTATCCAGCTGGGCAAGGACAGCTTCGAATCCCGGAAAGAGCCTGGTGCCGGCGGCGATATCCGCGCGGTACAACTCGAGAAATCGGCTACGAAGGCTTTCCATCCGCTCATCGTCAGCGTCGGGAATCCGGTACGCACGAGCGCCAGGGCGCCATGCGAGACATGCGGGGCGAATACGGGCGAAGGGAATCTCGCGCTCGCCTTGTTCGATACGCAAGGCGGTTGAGCGCTTGCGCCATGTCCGGTGCGGTATCGAGCAAAGTACCGTCGAGGTCGAACAGCACACCCTTGATCGCGTTCCGAGCGGCCATCACGTTCCGGCACGCGTGAGATGCGCCAGGTAGTTCACCGTCGCATCGTCGCTCTGCAGAAAACGCCTGGTGATCGGGTTGTATTCGATCCCCGCGAGATCTACGAGATCGAGGCCGGAGCCGCGGGCCCATCCGGCCAGCTCTGACGGGCGGATGAAGCGTGCGTATTCGTGTGTGCTCGCGCGGCAGCAGGCGCAGGAGATACTCCGCACCGACGATCGCGAGCAGGAACGCCTTCAAATTGCGATTGATGGTCGAGATGAACACTTGCTCGCCGGGGCGGACCAGTGTGGCAAGCGCCGACATCACTTGTTCCGGCTCCGGCACATGCTCGAGCATTTCCATGCAGGTGATGATGTCGAAATACCTGGGCGAGGCTGCGGCGAGGTCTTCAGCCGAAGTCAGGCGATATTCCAGTTTCACCCGCTCTCGAGCGCATGCAGCTCCGCGATCTGCAAAGCGGCTTGCGCCATGTCGATGCCCAGGACGTGAGCACCCTGCGCGCCATCGCTTCTGAAAGAATCCCGCCGCCGCAGCCGACATCGAGGACTCGTACGCCGTTGAGTGCAGCGCGTGTTTCGATGAAAGCGAGCCGCAATGGATTGAGCTCGTGAAGCGGGCGGAATTCTCCCGCCGGATCCCACCAGCGTTGGGCCAGCGCTTCGAACTTGGCGATCTCGCCTGCATCGACGTTGGGCGTGGAATTCATCGTTATCGATGTTCCTTCAGGCTGCGCGCGCGGCCAGCGCGGCGATACGTTCGCTCCAGCGTGTCGCATGGTGACGCAAGCGCTCCGCATCGAGGAGCGTGAATTGTCCATCGCTGACCAGATGCTTGCCGGCGACCCATGTGTCGCTCACCTGATCACGGCTCGCGGCATATACGATCTGGGAAAGGGGCGAGTAGACGGGCAACGTCGCCGGTGCATCGAGATTCATGCAGCACAGATCGGCCCACTTGCCGGGGACCAGCGAGCCGGTGTCCGAATCGAGACCCAACGCACGCGCTCCATTGAGTGTGGCCATGCGCAAAGCCGTGGCTGCATCCAGCACGGTCGAATCGCGGCTGTTGCCCTTCGCAAGCAACGCCGCGAGGCGCATCTCGCCAACCAGATCGAGACTGTTATTGCTCGCCGCACCATCGGTGCCAAGTGCGACGGTAAGTCCAGCGGCCAGCATCGCATCGACCGGGGCCACCTCCGTTGCCGGAGCTTGAGGTTCGATGCCGGACAGTGAACCACCGGCATGCCAGCCTGGGCTGCAAGCGCGATATCCGTGGCATCGGCTTGGGTGAAGTGCACGCCGATGAGACGCGGCGAAAGGAGACCGAGATCGTCCCAGTCGCTCGATCGGGCGCACCCCATGGACCGAGACGGATTGTTCGATTTCCGCGACGCTTTCGTGGAGGTGGATCATCACCGTCGCGTCGAGCTCATCCGCGCAGGTGCGAATACGCTCGAACGTCGCATCGCTCACGAGATAGGGCGAGTGCGGCCCAAGTGCAGTAGCTGATGAGTGGGTGATCGCGCCACGCGTAGTGAAGCGCCAGGCCCCGCGAGAGATAGTCGTCGGCACCATCTGCCCAGGGCAGGGCACGTCGGCAATCGGGGCCCCGATGCAGGCGCGCAAGTGCAGTTCCGCCGCGACCCGCGCGCTTTCTTCCGGATAGAAGTACCAAGTCTGCAGCCGCAGGTCGTGCCGGCCAGCAGCATCTCGGCAAATGCGAGCTCCGTGCCTTCACGCACGAATTCGCGCGCTCACCCAGCGTTGCTCGAGCGGAAAGATGCGCTTATGCAACCAGGCGTCAAAGGGCAGATCGTCGGCAATGCCCGCAGCAGGCTCATCGCGGCATGGGTATGGGCATTGACGAATCCCGGCATCAACACGTGGGTCGGTCGGCGCAGGTGTTCGCGCGCCGCAAACCGGGCGCGCACGTCTGCGCACGGCAGCAGAGCCACGATCCGGCCGCCGTTGATGGCGACCGAGTGATGCTCGAGTACGCGGTCAGCCGGCTCGACTGGGACGATCCAGCGTGCATCGATGATGAGATCAACGGTTTCCATGCGTGCAGCGGCGGGCGATGTTCCGGCTCGATCGGAGCTTGTCTGAGATGAGCGCAAGTATAGCGGCGCAGCTTCGCGCCGACACGTTGCTAGCGAGTGTCGGCGGGGTGATGCGCTGTGATAGGATTGCGCGCTTTCCATTCCACTTGAAAAAGTGCTTTCTTGGCCACGCTCCGGCACAGTCCGGAGCTCGATAACGGACCCCTGAATGGCGGACATCGCGCGCGAAATTCTCGCCGTCAACCTCGAAGACGAGATGCGCCGCTCGTATCTCGATTACGCCATGAGCGTGATCGTGGCGCGCGCATTGCCCGACGTCCGCGATGGCCTCAAGCCGGTGCATCGGCGCGTGCTGTACGCGATGCGCGAGCTCGGCAACGACTGGAACAAGGCCTACAAGAAGTCCGCCCGCGTCGTCGGCGACGTGATCGGCAAGTACCACCCGCACGGCGACACGGCCGTCTACGACACGATGGTGCGCATGGCGCAGGGCTTCTCCATGCGCTACCTGCTGGTCGACGGACAGGGCAATTTCGGCTCGGTCGACGGCGATATGCCGGCGGCGATGCGCTACACGGAAGTGCGCATGTCGCGCATCGGCGCGCGAGCTGCTCGCCGACATCGACAAGGAGACCGTCGACTTCGTCCCGAACTACGACGAGTCGGAGAGCGAGCCGGCGGTGCTGCCGACACGCATTCCGAACCTGCTGATCAACGGCGCGTCCGGCATCGCGGTCGGCATGGCGACCAACATCCCGCCGCACAACCTGACCGAGGTCGTGAACGCGTGCGTTGCGCTCATTGACGATCCATCGTTGTCGCTCGCGGCCTTGATGCAGTACATCCCGGGCCCGGATTTTCCGACGGCCGGCATCATCAATGGCGCTCAGGAGATCGTCGCGGGCTACAAGACGGGCCGCGGGCGGCTGTCCGTGCGGGCGCGTACCCATATAGAGGACCTGGAGCGGGGCGGGCGGCACGCGATCGTGATCACGGAGCTCCCGTACCAGGTAAACAAGGCACGGCTGATCGAGCGCATCGCCGAGCTGGTCAAGAGAAAGCACCTCGACGGCATCGCCAACGACGGGCTGCGCGACGAATCCGACAAGGACGGCATGCGGGTCGTCATCGAGCTCAAGAAGGGCGAGGTGCCCGACATCGTGCTCAACAACCTCGTATGCGCAGACGCCGATGGAGACGGTGTTCGGCATCAACATGGTTGCCCTCGTCGACGGCCAGCCCAGGCTTCTCTCGCTGCAAGGAGCTGCTCGAGGCCTTCCTGCGCCATCGGCGCGTAGGTGGTCACGCGACGCACGATTTTCGATCTGCGCAAGGCGCGCGAGCGTGCCCATGTCCTCGAGGGCCTGGCCGTGGCGCTCGCCAACATCGACGCGGTGATCGAGACCATCAAGCGCTCCCCATCACCGCCCGAAGCGCGGGCCGCGCTGGTGTATCACGCCACTGGGACTCGGGCGTGGTCGCTGCAGATGCTGAAGCGAGCGGGGGACATTCACACGCGACCGGACGGCATCAGCAGTGAGCTGGGCCTGCTCGATGGCGGGTATCGACTGTCGGAAGTGCAGGCACAGGCGATCCTCGACATGCGCCTCGACACCGCCTGACTGGCCTCGAGCAGGACAAGATCGCGGCGGACTACCAGGAACTGCTCACGCAGATCCGTGATCTCGGTGGAGATCCTGGCACGGCCGGAACGATTGCTCGCCGTAATTCGCGCTGAGCTGATCGAGCTGCGCGATGCCTACGGCGATGCGCGGCGCACCGAAATCATTCGCGGACCATTCTGACCTCACTCATCGAGGACCTGATCGAGCCCCAGGAAGTGCGTGGTGACGCTGTCGCATTCCGGCTATGCGAAGTCACAGCCGGTTTCCGCCTACCAGGCGCAGCGCCGCGGTGGCCGCGGCAAGGCCGCAACGAGCGTCAAGGACGAGGATTTCATCGACAAGCTGTTCATCGCCAACACGCACGACACGCTGCTGTGCTTTTCCAGCCAGGGCAAGGTGTACTGGCTCCAAGGTTTACGAACTGCCGCAGGCCGGGCGGGCGCGCGCGGCAAGCCGATGGTGAACCTGCTGCCGTTGCAGGAAGGCGAGCGTATCAATGCGGTGCTGCCGATCCGTGAGTATGACGAACATCATTATGTGTTCATGGCCACGGCGCTCGGCACGGTCAAGAAAACGCCTCTCACATCGTTCTCGCGCCCGCGCAGTACCGGCATCATCGCCGTGGATCTGGCTGCCGATGATCAGCTCGTCGGGCGTCGCGGTCACAGATGGCCAGCGTGAAATCATGCTGTGCACGAGTGGCGGCAAGGCAATTCGCTTCAGTGAAGATGAAGTGCGGCCGATGGGTCGCGAGGCAGCAGGTGTACGGGGCGTAAAGCTGTCGCTCGGCCAACGCGTGATCGCGCTTATCGTGATCGATGACGGCTTCATCCTGATCGGCATCGGAAGCCGGCTACGGCAAGCTCACGCCCGTGGACGAATTCCCACAGCACGGTCGCGGGGGCCAGGGTGTCATTGCGTTACAAACCACCGAACGCAACGGTCAGATGGTGGGCGCGCTGCATGTCGTGCGCGACCACGAAATCATGCTGATCAGCTCGGCGGGCACGCTGGTACGAACGCCAGTGGCCGAAATCTCGGTCGTGGGCCGCAACACTCAGGGCGTACGCCTCATTCGGCTCGAAGAGGCGGAACGGTTGGTCGGCCTGGAACGCGTCGAGGGACTGAATGGTGAAGGCACCGGAGACATCGACACGGGCGGCCTGGCCGCTGAAACGCCCGATCCCGCCTGATACACTTCTTGCGCCTCTTTTTGTAGTGCGCTCAGCACGGGAAATTCATGCGTGTTTTCAACTTCAGCGCCGGGCCCGCAGCGCTGCCTCTGGAAGTCCTCGAACAGGCACGGGATGAGCTGATCGACTGGCAGGGCGGCGGCATGTCCGTGATGGAGATCAGCCACCGCAGCAAGGCCTTCATCGCAGTGGCCCAGCAGGCCGAAGCGGACCTGCGCGAGCTGTTGTCGGTGCCTGCCAACTACAGGGTGCTATTCCTGCAGGGTGGCGCGACGGGGCAGTTCTCGGCGATTCCTATGAATCTGGCGACCCAGGAATCGGTGGTCGACTACGTCAATACCGGCAGCTGGTCGAAGAAGGCACTGGGTGACGCCCGGCGGTTTTGCAACGTCAACGTTGTCGCCGATGCCGCCGACTCCGGCTACAACACCATTCCCGCCGTCTCTGGCTGGAAGCGCACCCCGGGCGCGGCGTATCTGCACTACACGCCGAATGAAACGATCGGCGGAGTCGAGTTTCATTTCGTGCCCGAAATCGGTGCAACACCGCTGGTTGCGGACATGTCCTCGACGCTGTTGTCCCGCCCGATCGAGGTCTCGAAATTCGGACTGATCTATGCGGGCGCGCAAAAGAACATGGGTCCCTCGGGCCTGACACTGGTGATCGTGCGCGACGATCTGATCGGTCATGCCCGCCCGGGGACTCCACTGGTATTCGACTACAAGGAATGGCCGATGAGGGCTCCATGCTCAACACGCCCCCGACCTTCGGCTGGTATTTCGCCGGCCTGGTATTCCAGTGGCTCAAGCGCCAGGGCGGTCTCGCGGCCATGGCGGAACTCAATCGGGCCAAGTCCGCAAAGCTTTACGCCGCAATCGATGGCTCAGCGTTTTACCGCAACCCGGTGGCCAAGCGACTGTCGTTCCTGGATGAACGTGCCCTTCACGCTGGCAAGGCCCGAGCTCGACAAGCAGTTCATCGCCGAGGCCAGGACGGTTGGGCTCACGAATCTCGAGGGACATCGTTCCGTCGGCGGCATGCGCGCGCGAGCCTCTACAACGCCATGCCGATGGCGGGAGTGAATACGCTGGTGGAGTTCATGCAGGATTTTGCGAGGAAGAATGGTTAGGGCGACACTGCACAGGTTTCATGGTGCGCGTTGCGTCGCCAACCGTGCAGATGCCAGGCGCACCGTGCAGCCGATGGTCGATTCCATTGGCAAGCGGTGCAACGACGCAGCTGCCCGTTCGCGGCGCAACCCGTACGGGACCGGCCTCGGCAAGCTTCTGGCGGCGTTGCGAGTCTTGTCGATATCGACATATCGACTGCGCCTCGCGCCTAGCCAGAAGCTTGCGGAGGCACGGTCGCGCCCATGAAACCTGTGCAGAGTCGCCCCAGCACGGCAGTCGACGTTTTTCGGAAGTCCATGACGTTCAAGATTCTCACACTCAATAACATCTCGCTGCGCGGCCTGGAGCGACTGCCGCGCGACCGCTACGAAGATCGCATCCGAGATCGGGCATCCGGATGCTGTGCTGCTGCGCTCAGCCGACATGCACAAGATGGTGATTCCCGATTCGGTCAAGGCGGTGGGCCGTGCCGGCGCTGGCGTCAACAACATCCCGGTCGCGAAGTCTCAGCAAGCGCGGCATTCCGGTATTCAACTCCCCGGCGCCAATGCGAACGCGGTGAAGGAACTCGTGATTGCCGGGATGTTTCTCGCCGCACGCAACATCTGCCCTGCGTGGGGATACGTGCGCGCCACTCGAGGGCGACGATCACGCGGTTGAAGAGGCGGTCGAGAAGGGCAAGAAGAAATTTGTCGGCTTCGAACTGCCGGGTCGGACGCTCGGAGTCGTTGGACTCGGCGCCATCGGCGTCGAAGTTGCCAATGCTGCCCTTGGACTGCGGATGAAAGTGTTGGGCTACGACCCGCAGATCACTGTGCAGCGCGCCTGGCAGCTTTCGTCGGGTGTCGAACAGGCGGTCAGTCTGGATGATCTGTTTGCACGTTCCGACCTGATCAGCGTACATGTGCCGTTGAATGATGTTAGCGCGCAAGCTCGTAAATGCGGCGCGCCTGCGTCTGGTGCGCAAGGGCGGGGTGATCCTCAATTTCGCGCGCGCGCCAATCGTCGATGAAACTGCGATTGTCGAGGCGCTCGATCAGGGTCGACTGCAATCGTACGTTTGTGATTTTCCGAGCAACGCCATCCGCAACCATCCGCGGGTGGTCGCATTGCCACACCTTGGCGCGTCGACCGAGGAAGCCGAGGAGAATTGCGCGATCATGGTGGCCGACACCGTGCGTGACTTTCTCGAGCACGGCAACGTTCGCCACTCGGTGAACTTCCCGGAGAGCAATCCTGCCTCGCACCAACGGCGGTCAGCGCATCGCGATCGCTAACGACAATGTGCCCAACATGGTGGGCCAGATCTCGACCTGTCTTGCCACGGCCCGGCTCAACATTGCCGATCTTCTCAATAAGTCGCGCGGCGACCTCGCCTACACGCTGATCGATACCGACGCGCAGATTCCCGCCGATGTGTTCGAGCGCATTCGCGGCATCGAGGGCGTGCTTTCAGCACGGATTCTGCTGAGCAATGGCGCGCAAGCCAGCGAAGCGCGCTCATACCTCGAAGCTCGAAGAGCTGCGCAACAGCATTGACGCGCCGTAGACGCGCAGATCCACGCGCTGATCAGCCAGCGTGCCCGACTCGCGCGCGACGCCGGCATTTCCAAGCACGAGGATGGACACACTGTTGACTACTACCGGCCGGAGCGTGAGGCGCAAGTGCTGCGCATGGCCCTGGAACGAAACCAGGGGCCGCTGCGCAACGAGGAAGTGCTGCGCCTGTTCCGCGAAATCATGTCGGCATGCCTGGCGCAGGAGGACCCGCTGAAGGTTGGCTTCCTGGGTCCGGAAGGCACGTTCACGCAGGCCGCCGTTCACAAGCACTTCGGTCATTCGGTTCGTGCCTTGCCGCTGGCGACCATCGACGAGTGTGTTCCATGAAGTCGAGGGCGAGGCGTTGCGGATTTCGGCGTGGTGCCCATCGAGAATCCCACTGAAGGCACTGTGAACAACACCCTGGACCGCTTTCTCGCTTCGCCCGCGCGCATCTGCGGCGAAGTCGAGCTGCGCATCCACCAATACCTGATGGGCCGCATGGATGCATTACCCGACGTGCAGCGCGTGTGCTCGCACCAACAGTCGCTCGCCCAGTGCCGCGGATGGCTCGAGGAGTATCTGCCCGGCGTGGAGCGCGTCATCGTATCGAGCAATGCGGAGGCGCACGCCGCGCACGCGATGAAAAGGGCACGGCGGCGATTGCGGGCGAAGCTGCCGCCGAGGTCTACGACCTGAAGGTGCTGGTGGCCGAGATCGAGGACCGGCCGGACAATACGACGCGCTTTCTGGTAGTCGGGCGCAAGGCATTTCAACCCAGTGGTAAGGACAAGACGACCCTCCTTGTGTCGGCCGCGCATACGGATTCGCCCGGCGCGCTCTATCGGCTGCTCGAACCGCTCGCCAAGGCGGCGATCAACGTGACGCGGATCGAATCGCGACCCTCGCAACGTCGCAAGTGGGACTATGTGTTTTTCTGGATGTCGAGGGGCACGCCGAGGATCGCAAGCTGGCCAAAGCGCTGCACGCAGCTCAAGCGCCGCGCCCTCGCTGTTTCGAGTTCTGGGTTCCTATCCGCAGGCAGTGCAGTAGCGAATGAAGACGGTTTCGATTCCCGATCTCGTGGCGCCGCCGGTGCGCGGCTTGCAACCGTATGTGCCTGGCAAGCCGATTGCCGAGCTGGAGCGCGAATACGGTGTGCACGACATCGTCAGCTTTGCCTCCAATGAGAATCCTCTCGGACCAGGACCTGCGCGCGCGCCGCAATGGCGGGCGCACTCGCCGAGATCGGACTGTATCCCGACGGTAGTGGCTTCGAGCTCAAGCGCCAGCTCTCGGCGCATCACGGTATCGAACCCGGGTGCTTGACGCTCGGCAACGGTTCCAACGATGTACTGGTGCTACTGGCGGAGGCATTTCTGACCCCGGCGACCGAAGCGGTGTATTCGCAGTATTGTTTCGCGATCTATCCGATCGTGGTGCAGGCTTCAGGTGCAACGGCCCGCATCGCGCCAGCGCTGCCGGCAGATAACCCGATGCCTCTCGGGCATGATCTCGAGGCGATGGCGAAGCTGATCACGCCGCAGACCCGGCTGATCTTTCTCGCCAATCCCAACAATCCGACCGGCACGTGGATTGAGCCGGATCGTCTGAAAGCATTCCTGGGCGCACTGCCCGCGAGTGCTCTGGCGGTCGTTGACGAGGCGTACTTCGAATACTCGCGCGATGTCGAATGCCCGGACACGACTCGCTGGCTCAAGGAACTCCCCAACCTGGTTGTGCTGAGAACCTTCTCCAAAGCATACGGCCTTGCCGGTTTGCGAGTGGGTTATGCAATCTCCCAGCCCCAGATCGCCGAGACGTTGAATCGATTGCGGCAGCCCTTCAACGTGAATTCGGTTGCCCTGGCCGCGGCGACCGCGGCACTCGATGATGGCGAGCACGTCCAAAATCCGTGCAACTGAACCGTGCGGCACTGGCTGAGCTTCGAGTGCAAATCGCCGGGCTCGGGCTCAAGGTCGTACCCTCGGCCGGCAATTTCCTGCTGGTCGATCTGGGCCGACCGGCCGGGCCGGTCTTCGAAGGATTGTTGCGCCGGGGCGTGATCGCACGACCGGTTGGCAACTATGGCCTGCCAAATCACCTGCGCATTACGACCGGCACGCTCGACCAGACACGGCGTGCGATCGAGGCACTCGCTTCGGTCGTCGGAAATACCGTGTGACCCGCGACCCCACGGGATCTGCGGCCGCGTCTGCACGGCGGCTCTCTTATAGAGTGCAACCGGTCACTGGAGTCCAGGGAACTCTCACGGTCCCAGGCGATAAGTCGATTTCCCACCGGTCTCTGATGCTCGCCGGCATCGCCGAAGGTCGGACCGTCATCAACGGTTTCCTTGCGAGCGAGGATTGCCTCGCCACACTCGCGAGCATGCGAGCGCTCGGTGTGCCGGTAGATCAGGGCCCGAGCAAGGAGTTGTAGTCGACGGTGTCGGCAGGGACGGCCTCAGAGCAGCGGGCGCTTCTCTCGACATGGGCAATTCGGGCACAGCGATGCGGCTGTTCACAGGATTGCTGGCCGGCCAGCGTTTCGACTCGGAGCTGATCGGAGATGCTTCGCTCATGCAACGCCCGATGGAGCGGGTCGCGATCCCTTTGCGCAGGATGGGTGCGAACATCGAGACAGAGTCGGGCGCCCGCCGGTGCGCATCGCAGGCGGGCGGCAACTGCACGGGATTCAGTACGACCTGCCGATGGCGAGCGCCCAGGTAAAGTCCGCGATCCTTCTCGCTGGCATTTACGCACAAGGAACTACTTCGATAACCGAACCGGCGATAACCCGCGATCACAGCGAGCGCATGCTGCAAGCCTTCGGTGCGAATGTGCAGGTGAAGGGTCGAAGCATCGAGATACGAGGGCCTGCTCGCTTGCTGGGATGCACGATCGATGTGCCGGGGGATTTTTCGTCCGCGGCATTCTTTATCGTCGCCGGCTGTCTCGTGGCGGATGGAGTGCTCACACTGCGCAACGTGGGCATTAATCCCTTCACGTACAGGCTTGCTGGACGCGCTGCGCCTCATGGGTGCTGAAATACGGGTGGTGAATGAGCGTGTGTCCGGCGCCGAACCGCTTGCGGATCTCGAGATCGAGCGTCGTGAGCTGCGCGGGATCGAGCTGCCCCGGCGGCTTGTTCCATTGGCCATCGACGAAATCCCAGCGCTCCTGATTGCCGCCGCATGCGCACGGGGCGAAACCGTGGTCACTGGCGCCGAAGAACTGAGAGTCAAAGAAAGCGATCGGATCGCTGCCATGGCCGATGGGCTTGCAGGCTGTGGGCATTCGAACTGCAGTGCACGCCGACGGCATGCGCGTCTTCGGCGGGGCAATTCAGGGCGGACGCGTGGATAGCCTCGGCGATCACCGCATTGCCATGGCATTCGTCATCGCGAGTGCGGGAGCCCGCGATCCGATTGAGATCATCGACGTTGCCAACGTGGCGACCTCGTTCCCGGGGTTCGTGGAGACCGCGCACAGCATCGGGCTCGACGTCGAAGTTGTGGAGCGCTGAGGTGATGGTCGACGAGGCGCCCGTCATTACGATCGACGGTCCCAGCGGCTCGGGAAAGGGCACCATCAGTCGCGCCGTGGCACAAGGTCTCGGGTGGCATTTCCTCGATAGCGGAGCGCTATATCGCCTCGTCGCGCTGCAGGGACTGAAGCAGGGATTGGACCCCGACGATGAGACAGGACACGCGCGCCTCGCCGAGCAGATGAGAATCCGGTTTGGAAGCCGGCCAGAGGGCAGCGAGCAGATTTTCTCGAGGGCGCGGATGTCACCCGAGATTTGCGCAGCGAAGCGACCGGAAACGCGGCGTCGCGGGTCGCCGCAATGCCTGCCGTACGAAGTGCCCTGTTCGGGCGTCAGCAGAATTCGCGGAGCCACCCGGGCTGGTGGCTGATGGCCGGGATATGGGGACTGTGGTTTTCCCGGCAGCGGCTCTCAAGATCTTCCTCACGGCGACCCCGAAGAGCGGGCCCGCCGGCGTCATAAGCAGTTGAAAGACAAGGGACTTGATGTTAGCCTTCCCGCCCTTTCGCGAGAGATCGCCGAGCGTGATGCCCGCGACACCGGCCGCAAGGTCGCGCCGTTGAAGGCAGCCGCCGATGCGGTGGTTCTGGACTCTACCGGACTAGACGTCGAAGAGGTCGTGGCGCATGTCCTGCGCCTGGCGCGGAACGGTTCGGGTAGAGGCGCTCGCAGGCGCTTTATTTGGAGGAGTGTCAAACGTGGGACAACGCAAGGAACGCGCGTCTCTTTAACTGAATTCCCTCGATGGGCTGGATCGCCCTCAGGGCCATACCGGAACGGTTCTTGAAGAACCTTTGTAACCCCAATTTATGACTGAGAGTTTCGCCCAGCTTTTCGAACAGAGCATTGCCAGCCAGCGCATCAAGCCCGGCACCATCCTGATGGGTCACGTGGTCGAAGTCGGCCAGGACTTCGTGATCGTCAACGTAGGCCTCAAGTCCGAGGCTGTCATCTCCATCGACCAGTTCCAGAACGAGAGCGGAGAGATCGAAGTCAAGGCCGGCGACGACGTCGGAGGTCGCGCTCGACACCGTCGAGGACGGCTCCGGCGAAACGCGCCTGTCGCGCGAGAAGGCCAAGCGTGCCCGTACCTGGACGCGGCTCGAGAAGGCATTCGAAGCAAGCGAGATCGTGACTGGCATCATCACGGGCCGTGTCAAGGGTGGCTTTACCGTCGAAATCGACAACGTCCGCGCATTCCTTCCCGGGTCACTGGTCGATGTGCGACCGGTACGCGACCCGACGCTACCTCGAAGGCAAGGCGCTCGAATTCAAGGTGATCAAGCTCGACCAGAAGCGCAACAACGTGGTCGTGTCGCGCCGTGCCGTCGTCGAGCAGGAATACAGCGCGGAGCGCAATGCGCTGCTCGACAACCTGCAGGAAGGCACGGTGCTCAAGGGCGTCGTCAAGAATCTCACCGACTACGGCGCGCTTCGTCGATCTCGGCGGTATCGACGGCCTGCTGCACATCACCGACATGGCGTGGAAGCGCGTCAAGCATCCGTCGGAAGTCGTCAAGGTCGAGCGATGAAATCGAGGTGCGCATCCTCAAGTTCGATCGCGAGCGCTCACGCGTGTCGCTCGGGCTCAAGCAGCTCGGCGCGGATCCCTGGCAGACCATCGCGCGACGCTATCCGCCCAACACGCGCCTGTTCGGCAAGGTCACGAACATCGCCGACTACGGCTGCTTCGTGGAGATCGAAGAGGGCGTCGAAGGCCTGGTGCACGTCTCCGAGATGGACTGGACCAACAAGAACGTGAACCCGGCACAAGGTGGTGCACGTCGGCCAGGAAGTCGAAGTGATGGTGCTCGACATCGACGAGGAGCGCCGCCGCATTTCGCTCGGACTCAAGCAGTGCAAGACCAATCCGTGGAAGGAGTTCGCCGAGAACTACAACCGTGGCGACAAGGTGGTCGGGCCAGATCAAGTCGATCACCGACTTCGGCGTCTTCATCGGGCTGCCGGGCGGCATCGACGGCCTGGTGCACCTCTCCGACCTCTCGTGGGACGTGCCCGGCGAAGAAGCCGTGCGCAACTACCAGAAGGGCCAGCAGCTCGAGGCGATGGTGCTCGCGATCGACCCCGAGCGCGAGCGCATTTCGCTCGGCATCAAGCAGCTCGCACAAGGACCCGTTCTCGCAGCTATCTCGCGCGAGCATCCGAAGGGCAGCATAGTGAAGGGCGTCGTGCGGGAAGTGGACGCCAAGGGCGCGCTCATCGACCTCGGGCAACGGCATCGAAGGCCAGCTGCGGGCCTCCGAGCTGTCGCGCGATCGCGTCGAGGATGCACGCACTGATCCTCAAGGTGGGTGATGAGGTCGAAGCGAAATTCACCGGCGTGGACCGCAAGAGCCGCATCATCGCGTTGTCGATCAAGGCGAAGGAAGCGCACGAAGAGGCGCGAGGCCGATGCAGAACTACAAGACGGCCACCGAGTCCTCCGTCGGGCACCAGCCTGGGAGATCTGCTCAAGGAACACATCGGCGGCCAGGACTGAAGCGTTCGCACGGTAAAACGGGCCCTGCGCATGACCAAGTCCGAACTCGATCGAGATCATCACAGCCAAGCAGAAGCACCTGCCCGCCAAGGATGTGGAGCTGGCGCTCGAAGCAGATCCTGGAGATCATGAGCGATGCGCTCGCGCAGGGCGAGCGCATCGAGATCCGGGGTTTCGGCAGTTTCTCGCTGCATTTCCGCCCGCCGCGCCAGGGCCGCAATCCGAAGACGGGCGAGGCGGTCGCCCTCGCCGGAAAGTACGTGCCGCACTTCAAGCCCGGCAAGGATCTGCGCGAGCGCGTCAACAGCGGCGCGGGCGAACCGATCCCACGACTGATTATCCCTTCGGCAACTGCAGCCGGTCGGTGGTGGTAGAGTGTCGCTCGCTCCGAGACTGACACATGCCGCGCGCGCTGTTCATCGTCATCTGCCTGCTCGTGTTCTTCGCCGGTACCGCGCTGGTTGCAGCCAACGGTGCGCCGGTGCGTGTCGATCTGTTGATCACGGAAGTCGAAGTGACACGTGGCCAGCTCATGGTTACGGCCTTCATCCTGGGATGGCTTGCCGGGGTTGCTTCGGCTTGGGCTTCGTTCGCAAGTTGACGAGTGAACGGGCCCAGCTGCGGCGTAATCTGCGGCTTGCGGAGGGCCGAAATCAGGAACCTGCGGCCCCTGCCCCAAGATCGTGGCTGAACCCGCGCTCCTGGCCGCGCTTGTAGCCGTTGGTGTCGCGGGCTATGTGGAATGGCGCCTGGGACGACGCATGCAGCGTGCGGCGCGGCGCGTGGGCCGTCGGCGCCTGCCGGCCGACTATCTTGCGGGCCTCAACTACGTCATCAACGAGCAGCCCGATCGGGCGCTCGAGGTGTTCACCCGGATGGTCGACGTGAACACCGAGACCGTCGAAATCCACTTCTGCACTCGGGAGTCTCTTTCGCCGCCGTGGGGAGGTGGATCGCGCTATCCGCGTGCACCAGGGCATTCTCGACCGGCCACAGCTCGAACCAGAGCAGCGCGAGCAGGCATTGCTGGAGCTGGCGGTTGATTACCTGCGCGCCGGACTGCTGGATCGTTCGGAGAGCCTCTACCTGAAGCTCGCTGAGTCACGCCAGCACCGGCTCACTGCATTGCGCGCGCTGATTGGCATCTACGAGCAGCAACACGACTGGCGGCAGGCGATCAACTCACATCGGCAACTGGCGTCCGCGGGTGGTGCCGTACACAGCGGCACCATTGCTCACTATCACTGCGAACTGGCGGAGGCCGCCCGTACCTCGGGACAATTCGAAGAGGGCGCGCCGCTTGCTGCGCGAGGCGCGTCGCGAGCAACGGCGCTTTCCGCGCGCCGCGATCCTGCGCGCGGAGATTGCATGATGCGGGTGATGACGCCCTGGCAGTGCGGCTCCTGCTGCTCACCCTCGAGCGCGAACCTGCACTGCTGCTGGAAATACTGCCACGCCTCCCACGCCTGCGGGCGCAGAGTTGCAAACCCGCGAGCCACTTTCGACGCGGGTATCGCAGCACTGCAACGCAATCGTCGGCTCCGTGGCACGAGCTTCGGCCAGCGCTCTGATCCTGCTGACGTTATTGAAGAGCCCAATGCCTTGGGGGCGATTCGCGACTATGTCTTGAGTGATGGTCTGCTGCGCGAGCTTGCGCAGCCGCTCGACAGTACGCGCGGCCTGGATGACGACACATTGCGACGCGTAGCAAAGCTGCTGGGCAGAGTGCTCTCGCGGCATCCGCGGTATCGCTGCGGCGAATGTGGGTTCGCGAGCCATGCGTGGTTCTGGCAGTGTCCGGGCTGCAAGAACTGGGACAGCCTGCAAGCCTGAACTGACTGCCGCCAGCCAGGCCTGCAGTCGGCGAGTGACAGAAGGTCGCACCGACGGCAGAAACTTCACGTTCGCGCCTCATTGGCGGATTCACGCGCAGCCACTACTGAAGGACATTGCCGGCTCGCGGCGTCGTGCCGCCTCGTCGACAAGGATCCCAAGCGGAGTTCGACTCAAGGAGGAGCAATGAAGCGATCAATTCCGGCCATGGTGCTGGCGGGCCTGCTCGTAGCGGCGGGCGCGCTGGCCGACCCCGTAAATATCAACACTGGCGGATGCCCGCACTTTGGCGAAAGAACTGAACGGCATCGGTCTGTCGCGTGCGCAGGCGATTGTCGACTACCGCGAGAAAAGCGGACCGTTCAAGAACGTAGATGAACTCGCCAAGGTGAAGGGCATCGGGATGAAGGTGGTCGAGCAGAATCGAGCCAACATCCGGGTGGAAAAGGCGGACAAGAACAAGGCCGCGGCTGCGAAGCCGGCGGACAAGACAGCAGCGACCGAGTGAGAGACAACGCGCGGTAGCGCGGATCGGGTGCAGCCATCGGGTATCATCGGCAGAATCAATCTGCTGAACGAGATAGCCATGGTGCCTTCCAGCCCGATCCGCGCCGCCGTTTTCCCAGTAGCGGGGCGCGGTACCCGCTTTCTGCCTGCAACCAAGGCAAGCCCCAAAGAGATGTTACCCATCGTGGACAAGCCGCTGATCCAGTACGCGGCGGAGGAAGCCCTGTCTGCCGGTGCGCGCAATCTCGTGTTCATCACCGGCAGCTCCAAGCGCGCCATCGAGGATCATTTCGACTCCGATCACGAGCTTGAGTCCGCGCTCGAGGCCCAAGGTAAACATGAGTTGCTCGCATCCCTGCGTGGCATCCTGCCGTCATGGGCCTCATGCGTGTACATTCGCCAGCCGGCGCCGCTGGGATTGGGACATGCGGTTCTTTGCGCGCGACCGGTGGTGGGACACGAGCCTTTCTTCGTGCATCTCGCGGATGACCTCATCGATGCGGAGATCCCCTGCCTGCGCCAGATGGCCAGCATCTACGAGCAGCATCACGCCAGTGTACTGGGGTTCAGCAAGTCCCGCGCAATGAGACCGACCGCTACGGCATCGTCGCGAGCAGCGCGGCCAATGGGCGGGTCAGTCGCGTCGAAAGTATTGTCGAGAAGCCCAAGCCCGCCGCCGCACCTTCAACCCTCGCGGTTGTCGGTCGCTACATATTGACGCCGCGCATCTTCGAGAAGCTCGAGACGACCGGACGCGGCGCAGGCGGGGAAATTCAGCTTACCGACGGTATCGCGGCGCTGCTCGCTGAGGAACCCGTGCTTGCCTATGAATTCATGGGGCGCCGCTATGACTGCGGCAGCAAGCTGGGCTACCTTCAGGCGACAGTGGAATACGCCTTGAACCACTTTCGAGTCTCGGCGCCGAATTCGAAAAGTATCTTCTCGAACTCGCAGCGGCACGACCCAAGCGCGCCTGAATCCAGAAGAGAGTTGGGTGATGACGCAGACGGGCGATCTATGCCCGGCTGCCGGGCACTTCGCACCGCAGTCATCCTGATAATGATGAGCGGCGGGCGCTCGAGCCCGCCGCTCAACCTCGGTATTGACTCAGACCTTATCCGTAGCTGTCACGACTGCGGATTGCATGGCATCGGATGCGCTTTCGACGGCCGTGGTCGTGCCGACCACGGCGCTCGTGGCACCTTGCTCAACGGCTGAGGTGGCCTTATTGATTGAGACCGCGGCTTTCTTGATGGCGCGGTTCGCCGACTTTCGCACCCGGCGTGCAGTGCGCCGAGTCGCGCGGCCAACTTTACGAGCTACCCGACGCGTTCGGCGGGCAACTTTTCTCGCCACCTTACGTGCGCTGCGTCCCAGTTTTCTGGCGGCCCTGCGCTGGCGTACTTTGGCTCTACCGCGCGCTTGCGAGTAGTTCTTCTGGCCTTCTTGGCGCGGACCTTGCGACGGATTCGTGTCTTCTTTGCTGCCATTGTCTGACCCCTTTACTGGATTTGCGTAAGGCGGATCGTCCAAATGCGACTGCGGCGTGCAGCCGCGCGTCGCGGAAGATGGTTCAAAACTCGTCGGGCGTAAGTGCCGGATTGAAATTCTCTGCTCAACAGTATCCGCATTCCGGCGCGACGGCGCCAGAGGAAAATGCTCTGACAGGATGGCTCCGCCGGGAGGACTCGAACCTCCGACCTGGGGATTAACAGTCCCCTCGCTCTACCGACTGAGCTACGGCGGAACCGGAAAGGCGGCGAATTCTGCGGAGCGACCCGGGGCCGTCAACCGACCCCCGAGCGCACAATTACGCCGTCTTGACCCGGTTCACAGCGCTCCCGGTGAGGGCGCGGCGCATCCGCCCGACCGCGTCCTCGAGCGTCGCCATGCTGCACGCAAACGACAGGCGGATGTGACCGGGAGCGCCAAAACCGGTGCCGGGTACGACCGCCACGCCAGCATTCGCGAGCAAGTATTCAGCAAAGACACCGTCGTCCTTGCAGCTGGTTGCACCCATCGCCCCGCTGACGTCGGCGAAGGCGTAGAACGTCCCTGCTCCCGGCAGGCAGGACACGCCGGGAGGCCGTTGAGTCCCTGCACGATGAAGTCGTGCCGGGCCTTGAACTGGCGATTCATTTCCGCAACGCAGGTCTGGATCGCTGTTCAGCGCCACGGTCGCGGCCTTCTGGCTCATGCTCGCGGCATTGGACGTGGACTGACCTTGAATCGTCCCCATCGCTGTGATGACTTCCTGGGGTCCCCCGCAATAGCCGATGCGCCAGCCGGTCATCGCGTAGGCCTTCGAGCAGCCGTTGATCGTCACAGTACGGTCATAGAGCGCTGGCACGGCTGTGACCAGGCTGCAAAACGGCTCGGTACCCCAATAGATGTGCTCGTACATATCGTCAGTGCCGATCACGATGCGCGGATGAGCCAGGAGCACCTCGCCAAGGGCGATGAGCTCAGCGCGCGTGTACGCTGCACCAGTGGGATTGCACGGGCTATTAAGGAGAAAGAGCCGGGTTCGGGGCGTGATCGCGGCAGCCGAGCTGGGACGGCGTGATCTTGTAGCCCTGATCTGCTCCGGCGAACACCGTTACCGGTTTACCGTCCGAGAGCAAGACCATGTCCGGGTACGACACCCAGTAGGGTGCCGGGATGATGGCCTCATCGTCCGGATCGAGGATGGCGGCGCAAAGGTTGTAGACAGTCTGCTTGGCGCCACTCGATACGAGGACCTGCGCGCGCGAGTACTCGAGGCCATTGTCACGCCTGAACTTGGCAATGATCGCGTCCTTGAGCTCGTTGATGCCTTCGACCGCGGTATAGCGCGTGAAGCCGGAGCGAATCGCCGCGACGCCCGCATCCGCGATATGAATTGGCGTGTCGAAGTCCGGCTCGCCCGCGCCGAGGCCGATGATGTCGTGACCTTCCGCCTTGAGGCGCGCAGCTCGCGCCGTGACCGCCAAAGTCGGAGAGGGCTTCACGCGTTGAACGCGCCGGGAGACTGGTACACTCACTGGTCACCACCGCGAAGTTGAGTCAGCGCTCTAGTTTAGGGCTTCCGCCCAGTCAGCGCACCGATCACAGATGGACAAGCAACCCGAGTTCGAACTCACCGCAGGCTATCGTCCGGCGGGCGATCAGCCTGAAGCGATCGCCAAGCTGATCGACGGTCTGACCAACGGGCTGTCGCACCAGACGCTGCTCGGAGTCACAGGCTCGGGCAAGACATTCACGATCGCCAACGTGATCGAAGCCGTGCAACGGCCGACGCTGGTGCTCGCGCACAACAAGACCCTTGCGGCGCAACTGTACGGGAATTCCGCGAGTTCTTTCCGCGCAGTGCGGTCGAATACTTTGTTTCCTACTATGACTACTACCAGCCGGAAGCGTACGTACCCTCATCGGATACCTACATCGAGAAGGACGCTTCGCATCAACGAGCACATCGAACAGATGCGCTTGTCTGCGACCAAGGCACTGCTGGAGCGCCCGGACTCGATCATCGTGGCCACGGTTTCTGCAATCTACGGCCTGGGCGATCCACAGGCATACCTCAGCATGGTGCTGCATCTGGTGCGCGGCGAGCCACTCGATCAGCGCAAGCTCCTGCGTCGCCTCGCGGACATGCAGTACACACGCAACGAGCTGGACTTGCTCGCAGGGCACCTACCGAGTGCGTGGCGATGTCATCGACATCTTCCCGGCGGAGGCCGAGCGGGAAGCGGTTCGCGTGGAACTGTTCGACGACAAGGTCGAGTCCCTGAGTTATTTCGACCCGCTGACGGGAGAAGTGTCGCGCAAGGTGCCGCGACTTACGGTGTTTCCGATCGACACACTACGTCACGCCCAAGGAACGAATCACGGGTGCGCTCGACCAGATCCGTGACGAGCTGCGTGGCCGGCTACTGGAGCTGCGCTCCGCCGGCAAGCTCGTCGAGGCACAGCGCCTGGAGCAGCGCACGCGCTTCGACCTGGAGATGATGAACGAAGTCGGTTACTGCGCGGGAATCGAGAACTACTCGAGGTACCTGTCAGGACGTCAGGCAGGGGAGCCACCTCCATGCCTGTTCGATTACCTGCCGCGCAACGCGCTGCTGGTCATCGATGAGAGCCACCAGACGATTCCACAGCTCGGTGCGATGTACCGCGGCGATCGGTCACGCAAGGAAACTCTGGTCGAATACGGCTTTCGACTGCCTTCGGCGCTCGATAACCGGCCGCTGCGCTTTGATGAGTTCGAACAAATGGCGCCGCAGGCGATTTTCGTGTCCGCAACCCCTGGGCCGTACGAACGACAACGGTCAGGACAGATCGTTGAGCAGGTCGTCCGCCCGACCGGCCTCGTCGACCCCCAGGTTGAGATCCGCCCCGTACGCACGCAGGTGGATGATGTGCTCTCCGAGATCAACCTGCGCGTAGCCCTGCAGGAGCGCGTGCTGATTACCACACTTACCAAGCGGATGGCCGAGGACCTCACGGACTACCTGCACGAACACGGCGTGCGGGTGCGTTATCTGCATTCAGATATCGAGACTGTCGAACGCACTGAACTCATTCGCGATCTCAGACTCGGGAAGTTCGACGTGCTGGTGGGAATCAACTTGTTGCGCGAGGGCCTCGACATGCCCGAGGTGTCGCTGGTCGCGATACTGGATGCGGACAAGGAGGGATTCCTGCGTTCGGAAGGATCACTGATCCAGACGATCGGCAGGGCGGCGCGCAACCTGCGGGCAGGGCGATCCTTTACGCCGATCAGATCACCGGATCCATTCAACGAGCGATGCGAGGAAACCGAACGCCGCCGCAACAGGCAGATCGAGTTCAACGAGCACCATGGCATTACGCCGCGGGGCATCATCAAGTCCGTCACCGACATCATGGAGGGGCGCGTTTGATGCCGCCGGACGTGATCGCCGCGTTGCCGAGGAAACGCCGCGCTACGAGCGCCTGGCGCCGGAACAGATTCTCAAGCGCATCCGAAAACTCGAGCAGGAAATGTTTCGCCTCGGCGCGCAACCTGGAGTTCGAGGAAGCAGCGCGGATCCGCGACGAAATCACGGTATTGCGCAAGGCCGAGCTGGGCCTGCCGGATACCAAGGCGGGCTAGCCGGGTCGCTGCCGTTTGCGCGGCACAGGGTCGTTCTGGTATCTTTGGCGCCCCTTTTTGACAGGAAGTCTGGAGACGGGCGCGTAGCTCAGCGGTAGAGCATCGCCTCGACAAGGCGAGGGTCGCTGGTTCGATCCCAGCCGCGCCCACCAGAAAGACGAAGGGCGGTCTCACTGACGGGAGCGCCCTTTTTTGTTGCTGATGTGATCAAGAGCGCCCGATGCCCGTTATCACCTTGCCCGATGGCAGCCAGAGCACTTCGATCGTCCGGTGACGATCGATGAAGTGGCGGGCAGCATTGGCGCGGGCCTGCGCCGCGCAGCGCTTGCGGGCAAGGTCGACGGCAAGATCGTCGACACTTCCTTCGTGATCAGCCGGGACGCCAAGCTGACTATCGTCACCGATCGCGATCCGGAAGGACTCGAGGTCATCCGCCATTCGACCGCGCACTTGCTGGCGCAAGCCGTGCAAGTCGACTGTTTCCGGAGGCGCAGGTGACGATCGGCCCGGTGATCGAGGACGGTTTTTACTACGACTTCGCGTTCAAACGGCCCTTCACGCCGGAGGATCTGGACGACGATCGAGACGCAGCATGCGCGAGCTTGTCGAAGGCGGACCAGACGGTCAACCGCACGCGTAATGGCGCGCGATGAGGCCGTCGCGCTCTTTCGCAAGTCGATGGCGAGCATCTACAAGGCGGAGATCATTGCTGCCATTCCTGCCAGGCGAGGAGATCTAGTCTGTACGGGCAGGGTGAATGGCATCGACCTGTGCCGCGGCCCGCACGTGCCGATCGACCGGCAAGCTCAAGGCGCTTCAAGCTGACGAAGGTCGCCGGCGCCTACTGGCGCGGCGATTCGCGCAACGAGATGCTGCAGCGCATCTACGGCACCGCCTGGGCCGACGACAAAGCAGCTGAAAGACTACCTGCACTGCGGCTGGAAGAGGCCGAGAAGCGCGATCACCGCCGCATTGGCACGCGAACAGGACCTGTTCCATTTTCAGGAGGAGGCGCCGGGCGCCGTTTTCTGGCATCCGAAGGGCTGGACCATCTTCCAGCACGCTGATTCGCCTACATGCGCGAGCGGCAGGCCGCCGCCGGCTACCACGGAAGTGAGCAGCCCCGGAAATCATGGACCGCGAGCTCTGGCAGCAGTCTGGCCACCTCGAGAAGTTCGGCGAGAACATGTTCCTGACGCAAGCACACCGGACGAGCGCGTCTACGCGATCAAGCCGATGAACTGCCCGGGCCACGTGCAGATCTTCCAGCCAGGGCCTGCGCAGCTACCGCGAGCTGCCGCTGCGGCTCGCGGAGTTCGGCAAGCGTGCCATCGCTACGAGCCGTCAGGCGCGCTGCACGGGCTGATGCGCGTGCGCGCGTTCACGCAGGACGACGCGCACATCTTCGTGCACCGAAGAGCAGATCACGGATCGAGACCGTGCGCGTGCATCAACCTGCATGATGTCGATCTACCGCGACTTCGGCTTCGACGACGTGCGCGTCAAGTTCGCCGATCGCCCGCGCAAGCGCGTGCGGCGACGATGCGACCTGGACGACCGCGCCGAAGACGCGCTGAAGGCCGCGACGCGCGCGGCCGGCGTCGAGTACGAGCTGAATCCGGGCGAGGGCGCCTTCTACGGACCGAAACTCGAGTTCGTGCTGCAGCGACGCCATCGGCCGCGACTGGCAGTGCGGCACCTGGCAGGTCGACCTGAACCTGCCGGGGCGGCTGGGCGCGCACTACGTCGGACGAGCACAGCCAGAAGCGCACGCCAGTCATGCTGCACCGGGCGATCTTCGGGTCGCTGGAGCGCTTTTTCGGCATCCTGCTCGAGCATCACGCCGGACGAGCTGCCCACCTGGCTCGCGCCCGTGCAGGCCGTGGTCCTGAATATCACCGAAAAGCAGGGCAATATGTGCGGCTGAGGCAGCCGAATTCCTTAAAAATCAGGGGCTTCGCGCCGAATCCGACTTGCGGAACGAGAAGGTGGGCTATAAAATCCGCGAGCACACGCTGAAGCGTGTCCCGTATCTGCTGGTCGCCGGCGATCAGGGAAGTCGAGTCCAGGATCACTGGCCGTGCGCACGCGCACCGGGAAGGATCTCGGGTGCGATGCCGCTTGGCGACGTGGCTCGCTCGAGCGTCTGTCCCGCGAAGTCGCGAGCCGCGGCCGTACTGTTTTGGAGGATTGAAGTATCGCGACAACTAAGCGCGTCCGGCGCAATGAGGAGATCCTTTCGCCGCAATTACGCGTGATCGGCGCCGATGGAGGCGCAGGTCAGGCGTCATGACCCGCAGCGAGGCGCTCTGCAAATGGCCACTGCGGCAGAACTGGATCTGGTGGAAGTTTCGCCGACTGCCGAGCCGCCAGTCTGCCGCATCATGGACTTCGGAAAGTACCTGTTCGAGCAGAACAAGAAAGCTCACACGGCGAAGCGCAAGCAGAAGCAGATCCAGCTCAAGGAAGTGAAGTTCCGGCCCGGCACGGAGAGAGGCGGATTACCAGGTCAAGCTGCGTAATCTGATCCGGTTCCTGACCGACGGCGACAAGGCCAAGGTGACCTACCATGTGGTTCCGCGGCCGTGAAATGGCGCACACGGACATCGGGCGCAAGCTCCTCGACAGACTGGTGCAGTCGACCTCGCCGACTACGGCGCGATCGAGCAGCACGCCGCTGATGGAGGGCACGCCAGATGCATCATGGTGATTCTCACCAAGAAGAAGTGAGCCGGCGCGCTAGCCGCTCGGATGCTGACGCTCCAGCCCGTCGCAAGCGGCGTGCCGTGATGAGCGCCACCTGTGAGCAAAACGAAAGGAGGTCGAATCGATGCCCAAGTTGAAAACCAACCGGGCCGCGGCGAAGCGTTTTCGCAAGACAGCGAAAGGCTTCAAGCGCGGCCAGTCGAACCGCCGCCACATCCTCACCAAGATGACCCAGCAAGCGTAAGCGTCAGCTGCGCACCGGCATCGATGGTCCACGAGACCGACGTCGGCCGCGTGCGAGCAGACTGCTGCCGCACAGCTGAGCCAGTAACTCGAGTGATGTGAGCATGGCACGAGTAAAGCGTGGCGTCATTGCAGGACGCCGCCACAAGAAGATTCTGAAGAAGGCGAAGGGCTACTACAACGCCCGTCGCAAGGTCTATCCGCGTCGCGAAGCAGGCGGTCATCAAGGCCGGCCAGTACGCGTACGTCGCGACCGGCGGCCTAAGAAGCGCGAGCTACCGCGCGCTGTGGATCGCAGCGCATCAACGCGGCTGCCGCGCGGTACGGCCTCGTCGTACAGCCGCCTCATCGACGGTCTGCAGGCAGGCCGGGATCGAGATCGACCGCAAGGTGCTCGCCGACATCGCGGTGCACGACATCGCGGCGTTCGGCGCGATCGCGGAGAAGGCGAAAGCCGGCTCTGGAAGCGGCCTGAGGCGGCCGATCGGGTGCAGGACCTGAGTCGCTCGATCGCGCAGGCGCTCGCGGAGATCGCGTGCAGGCGGCGGACCTCGCCGGCGCTCGAGCAGATCCGCGTCGCGGCGCTCGGCCGCAAGACGGGTGCGATCACCGAGCACCTCAAGGCGCTCGGCAGCCTCTCGGCCGCAGAGCGGCCGCGCGCCGGCGCCACGCATCAACGACGCGAAGGAGCGCACTGCACCGACGGCGCTCGACGCGCGCCGCGACGCGAGCTCGAATCGGCGCAGCTCGCTCGAGCGCGAGCTGCCGAGCGGCCGCGATCGACGTCACGCTGCCGGGCCGCGGGCAATCGGTCGGCGGCCTGCACCCGGTCACGCGCGCGCGCCTGCGCATCGAGGCGATCTTCCGGCGCGCGGGCATTCAGCGTCGCGGAAGGGCCGGAGGTCGAGGACGACTTCCACAACTTCGAGGCGCTCAACATTCCCGCGAATCACCCGGCGCGGGCGATGCATGACACGTTCTATTTCGGCGACGGGCGGCTGCCTGCGCACGCACACCTCGCCGGTGCAGATCCGCGCGCTGCGATGCAGCATCAGGCGCGCCGCTGCGCGTGATCGCGCCGGGCCGCGTGTATCGGCAGCGACTCGGACGTGACGCACACGCCGATGTTCCACCAGGTCGGAGGGACTCGTGGTCGACGAGGACATCAGCCTTCGCGAACCTGAAGGCGCGTGCTGCACGGCTTCATGGAGCAGTTCTTCGAGAAGCGCACGTGGCATGCGGTTCGCGTCCCTCGTACTTCCCGTTCACCGAACCCTCGGCCGGAAGTCGACATCCAGTGCGTGTTCTGCGACGGTGCCGGCTGCCGCGTCTGCAAGCAGACCGGCTGGCTCGAAGTGCTCGGCTGCGGCATGGTGCACCCGAACGTGCTGACGCGCCGCGGCGTCGATCGCGAGCGCTGGCACCGGCTACGCCTTCGGCATGGGGTATCGAGCGGCTGGCGATGCTCCGCTATGGCGGTGAACGACATACGCCTGTACTTCGAAAACGACCTGCGCTTCCTGGCGCAGTTCCGCGCAGGCTGAGCAATGCAGCTCAGCGAAGCCTGGTTGCGCGAATGGGCGAGTCCCTCATGGGACCTCGGTAGCACTTGCGACTCGTCTCACGATGGCGGGATTCGAAGTGGAAGGGCGCAGTGCGGCGCCGCCGTTCTCGGGCGTCGTGATCGGTGAAATCGTGGAGTGCGCGCCCCCACCCGCAGGCTGGACAAGCTGCTCAGTTTGCAGCGTGACGACCGATGGCAAGAACCGGATGCAGATTGTCTGTGGCGCTGAGTAATGCGCGCGCCGGTCTGAGATCCGGCAGTGGCGACCGTCGGCGCGAAACTTCCCGGTGATGTCACCGATCAAGGCCGCACGTCTTCGCGACGTAGAATCGAACAGGGATGCTGTGTAGCGCCCGCGAGCTTGGCCTCGGCGATGAGTCTGAAGGTATTCCTCGAATTGCCAGGTGTCACGCCGCTGGGGCGCAATCTTGCGCGAAGTGCTCGGCCCTCGATGATCAGATTGCTTCAGATCAACGTGACCCGAACCGTGGGGACGCGATGAGCGTGCGCGGGCTTGCACGCGAAGTCGCCGCGCTGGACGGAGACGCCTGGACGCGCCTGCCCGAACGCCGGTAGCCGCCAAGGTCGATGCGCACTTCTCGGTAACCCTGTCGGCGCCGGAGGGCTGCGCCAAAATTCGTGGGCGCGGTCATTCGCGGTCTGGATGCCCGCGCGAGTTCTCCGCCGTCCGGTTTCGGGAGAGACTGCGTCGTGGCGGCCTGCGTGCGATCCAACCCGATCGTCGACGTAACCAACTATGTGATGCTCGAGCTGGCACGCCCATGCATGCTCTACGATCTGGCATGTCTTCCAAGGTAGGAATCGATTGCGGCGTGCTCGAGCGAGCGGCGAGACGCTCCACGCTGCTCGACGGAGCGGAACTGACGTTGCAGGCGGAGGACCTCGTTATAGCCGATGCGGGCGGAGCCGTCGGCCTCGCCGGCGTAATGGGTGGAAAGCGCAGCGCAGTGAGCCGAGGCAACTCGGGAAGTCTTTCTCTTGAGATTGCGTTACTTTGCGCCTCAGGTCATCAGCGCGACGCGCGCGTCGCCACGGCCTGATCACAGATGCGGCGCAGCTTCGAACGCGGCGTTGACTCACGCGCGCAGGAAGAGTCGATGGAGCGAGCAACCGAGCTCCCTGCTGCAGATCGCCGGGGGCAGGCGGGCCCGACTACCATCGCAATCGACAACACCACGTGCCGAGCGCTGACGCACACGATCAAGCTGCGCAAACGACAGCTCGCGCGCTCTGCTGGGCGCCGAGGTCGCGGACAATGAAGTCGCTCAGATTCTCGAGTCGCTGGAGATGCGAAGTACGCGGCACTGGTCGATGGTTGGCAGGTGACGCCAGCTCTCGCATCGCTTCGACATCAGCATCGAGGCGGACCTCGTTGGAGGAAGCCGGGCGCATATTCGGCTACGAGCGTGTTGCGTGAAGTTGACGCGCGAATCGCGCAGCGATTTGAACCGCTGGCTGAGAATCGCGTAAGCCCGGATCGCCTGCTGACGCGCCCTCGTCGATCGTGGCTATTTCGAGGCCATCACCTTTAGTTTTGTTGACCCCGCGTTGCAGAAGCAGTTGTTCCCGGACGCGACGCCACCGATGCTGAGCAACCCGATCGCCGCTGACCTCGCCGCCATGCGGGTTTCGCTATGGCCCGGTCTGATCGTCGCGCTGCGCGAGAATCTTCGGCGCCAGCAGGATCGCGTGCGGCTGTTCGAAGCAGGTCGCAAGTTCCTGCAGGCCGCTGGAGGGCTGACGGAGATACCGACGCTCGCGGGCGTGTGCGGCTGGTACGCGCTCTGCCCGAGCAATGGGGAGAGAAAAGCGGAGTGCCGATTTCTTCGACATCAAAGCTGACGTCGAAGCTGCTGCTCGAGCTTACGGGTGCAGCAGGGAATTTTTATTTACGCCGGGAGCGCTCGGCGTGCCTTCATCCCGGCCGAAGCGGCGCGGATCTTCGCGCTCAATAAACCCGTCGGCTGGATCGGAGAACTGCATCCGGAGTTGGTGCGCACACTCGACTTGACATATGCACCAGTGATGTTTGAACTCGAGATGGACAGCAGCATGTGAAGGCAAGCTGCCTGTTTTCGAAGAAATTTCGCGCTATCCCTTGATCCGCCGTGATATCGCTATCGTGGTTGACGAAGCGGTCACGCTGGCGGCGATCCGTGAACATGTTAGTGTTGGCGCCCGAAGCCTTTTACGCGACCTGCGTGTGTTCGATATCTACCGGGGGCAGGTGTAGACTCTGGACGAAAAAGTGTCGCTTTAGAGCTTGATTTTACAGGAATCTTCTCGCACCCTTACTGACGCGGACGCGGATGCCGTGGTTGCCGCGGTAATGCGACCGGCTGCGGCGTGAGCTGAACGCCGCAATAAGAGATCAATAAACGGCATGGCACTCACGAAGGCGGAAATGGCGGAAGCGCTGTTCAACCAGTTGGGGCTGAACAAGCGCGAAGCGCGCGAGCTCGTCGACCTGTTTTTCGAGGAGATCCGCGCGGCGCTTGCGACCGGGCGAGCAGGTGAAACTGTCGGGCTTCGGCAACTTCGACCTGCGCGACAAGAATCAGCGTCCCGGCCGCAATCCCAAGACGGGCGAGGAAATCCCGATCAGCGCGCGCCGCGTCGTGACGTTCCGTCCGGGCCAGAAGCTGAAGGCGCGGGTCGAGGCCTATGCTGGAAGCAAGCAATAACGATGACCTGCCGCCGATCCCGGCAAAGCGCTACTTCACGATCGGTGAAGTCAGCGACCTGTGCGGCGTGAAGCCGCACGTCCTGCGCTACTGGGAGCAGGAGTTCCCGCAGCTCAAGCCCGTCAAGCGGCGCGGCAACCGCCGCTACTACCAGCGCCAGGACGTGATCATCATCCGCCAGATTCGCAGCCTGCTCTATGAACAGGGCTTCACGATCGGCGGCGCGCGCAACCGGCCTCGACGGGCGATGAGGCACGCGAAGATCTGAGCATGAAAGGCGTGCAGATCGCGTCCGCCAGCTGCGAACAGAACTCCGAAGAAATGCTGCGCATCCCTGCGTCACGCTGACCGGGTCCGAGGCCCATCCGGGCGCTCCGCCAAAAAGCACCTCAAACGCTCGTACACGGCTCCACGTTTCGTCCCGGGCCCGATTGCAAATCGTGCGTTGGCGCAAGGGTAGGGAAACAGCTTGCGGCGGGCAAGAATCCACAACACCGCCTCCAGTCGGTGCTGGCAGAATCTGCACTGCAAACAGACGTCTCGCGCCCCTTGCCGCGCAGGCATCCATCTGATCGGAGGGATGTTTCACATAGGGGTTCGCGCAATATGGACGCGGATCATTCGCTGCTTGCAGGATTACTCTTGCACCGTCTACCCGCAGCTCATGGAGCCGCGCCACGGCAGCACAAGCTGCGCGCGCGTCGGGCGGCGCATCCGCCCGATGTACGCGGGTGCTGGGTGAAAAACTCGGCATGGATCGCAGGCTGGGCCTCGCGGCTAGTCGGTGCTGCATCGCCCGGCGGCAAGCGAGCCCGGGCTTGCTGTCAAGTACGGACAGCGCAACGCACTTGCTGGGAAACTGCGCGGCCTGCTGTGCCACGCGATCGCCAGCTGCCAGCGTTGGGCCAGTGCGTATGCCGAAGCGGATGTGCGGATCTCCGCGACGCTGAAAGGAGCGTTGATCGCCAAGGGAATGCTCAGCGTGCGACTCAACAGGAGAGCGCCGTCGGCGAAAGGCACGCGGCTTACCGGTCGCTGCTGCTTAAGCCGATATTGGCCGGACTACAAGGCCTGCATTTTTTCTTCGATCCTTCGCCAGCGGCAATGGCTGCGCCAGCAGGAGCTATCGTCACGACGCCAGGGCGATCGTTCGGATGCGCACCGATACCGTGCGACCGGGGTTTGGCGTCAACGGCAGCCCGGTGTGCGAAGATCGGCGTGATGTCGAAGAAGTAAGCTGCCGACTGCGCGCTCGGGTGCACTTTGCCGAGGGCGCGCCTCCTTCGCTCCGGGCGGCGGAGGATGTTGCCGGCCACGATCTGCCACGCAATGTCACCATCCCTCCATGATCTTTCGGCGGCGACGCCTGAGCGATGGCTGCCGCCGACGAAGGTCGGGCAATGATGCAACTTCTCATCCGCGACGTGGAGCGCCGGGCGCGTCCCCGGCGTTCTACACTGCGTTCGAAAGCGCGAGGACTTCGCTGCAGGAATCGGCCCCGGTGGTGAAGGCCGGTGCCGATATCATCGTCGACGATACCATCTATTTTGCACCGCACCATGTTCCCTCCTGACGGCCCGATCGCGCAGAGCTGCGGAAAAGGCCGTTTCAAAGAGGCGTGGCACGTTCTTCTCATCGGCAGGAAACGATGCCCCGTCGGTCGTACGAGTCACGCTTCCGCGACTCCGGCTTTCGTGGGTGTTTTCGCTGTCGACCGGTGCATCGATTCCGATCCCGGCACGAAGGGCGTGGATCCCTTGCAGATCAGATCACCGCGCTGGGCCAGGCAGCATCACGCTGCTTTCCTTCCCAGTGCGGATCTTGAGCCGTTCTTCTGGGTGTCGGGCAGGAAGGGTTCGCAGAGCGACCTCGATGCGTATTTCAGCGATTGCCGATGGGGCAACCTTTATCAGCGTTGCACCAGGCGATCCGGAGCAGGTGAAGTCTGCCAGATCCCCGGTTTCGATTTCTAACGATGGCGGTGACTGCGATCGAAATCTGATCCTGGTCAGCCTGAGCGATTCGGACCTCGAGGGCACAAGCTCATCTATCAGAGTTGTTCGGCGGCCCCGGCGCCCAGCACCTGATGAAGTTACGTTACTAAGCACAGCCTCGGTCCCGGCGGTGTTTACGTGGTCGGCGTAATTCGACACCGCAGGCTAGCGGCACGGCGTAGCTAGCCACACCAGCGCCGCCCCGACGATCGAAGGCAGTTGGCGCCAGCGCCCTTCTACAACACCGAGGAGTTTGGTCGGACTCGTGAAGCCCGAATGCCTGGCGCTGCCTGCACTGGAGAATTTCTCCTACTGCCAGGGCGGGGTGCCAGATTCTTTTCGGCGACAAGAAGGGCAATCGTCTGAAGGCACCAGGAAGTTCGCATACGAAACCAGGGCGTTACCGGCCCCCGACGGCGGCGACCACGCGACACGTTCTGCTTTACTTCGCCTGACTTTACGCAGTTATGGAGCCGATACCGGAACCAGCCGAGCCGGGCGGCTTCACGGGACTTCTCTCTGGCTGGCGTCCGCGTCGGCCTCACGCATGCGGCGGCGATCCGGTGCGCCTGATGCTGGATAAGCGTCAGCGCGAGCATCGTACCCCACAAGCGCTCATCGGCCCCAAGAAACTATCGCCGGAGACGATGTACTGGGCATTGCGGCTCACGGCACAGGACATCAGAGCCCGTGCCGGCATGGTCTCGGGGCCGTTCCCGATCGATCACGGGCGAGGGTTCCGATCTCGATTCTGGCTTCGGCTTTGCGGACGCTATGTGCGCGCGATTCAGCTCGATCTCGAGGATTCTGACGAGTCGGCCTGTTCCCGAACCACGGCGCGAACCGCCGTGGGTTCTTTGCGCCGCGGCTGCTATCATGCGCGCCGCGGTTCAGCGCGACCTTTCTTTTCCCGGTTCGGGGCGTGGCGCAGCCTGGTAGCGCACTTGCATGGGTGCAGGGTCGCGAGTTCAAATCTCGCCGCCCCGACCAATTTAACCAAAGGCTTCGCAAGGTGAAGTCCGCGGCAACGTGACGCTGGTTTGAGTCCGCGCTTCCGGACGGTCACCTAAGCTTGGCGTCGAATCGAAACTACGCGTAGCCTGAAGTTTCACTGCGAGGTAGGAGCAAAAGCGCGCCCCGCCATCACCTCTTGCGGCGAGGAAGCAGCAACAGATACTCAATCCCCGCTACCCTAGCAAGGCCTCGGCGCGAACCGCCGGGGCCTTTTAATTTGTCCGCAATCGACCCTGAGCAGACATCTGCAAATCGCGCGTACCACGGGAAGTAAGTAATATTGGTGGCGCATTGTTGGTGTCTCATTGGCGAATCGTTCCAGTTGAACAAACCTGGAGGAACGATCATGAGCCGCAACGCATTGTGGGCTGCCTTGTCGGGATGCCTGGCCGTACTGGCCATAGCCGGCTGCCAGCGTAAACCCGCCACAGACGCCGCGCTTCCTCCAAAGGCTGCGTCGCCGAGCAGACGAGCGCCGCGGACATTCGATCTGATCCGCTTAAGCAGGCGTATTTCGGCGAGCTGCATCTGCACACCGCTTACCGCTTGATGCCTACATCTCCTCGGCAACATGATGAATTGACCCATTCGTCGCGTACCGCTTCGCGCAGGGCGAGGAGGTCACGCTGCCTAACGGCGTCAAGAAGCTTGATCCGCAAGCCGCTGGACTTCGCCGCGGTCACGACCATGCCGAGGCACTGGGCGAGTACGAGCTGCACCAATGCCTCCAGCGCACAAAGTACAACCCTGGATCTGCACCGGCATCCGTGGCGGTGACCTGGTGGCCGTACGGCGCCGTCTTCGCCGGTCTCGCGAAGGCGCCGCACAAACGGCTGCCCCAGATCTGCGGCGAGGACGGCAAGGTAGCGTCACGACGCCGTCGAATCGCCATGGAAGCGGACACAGGAAGCGGCTGCGCAGTACTACCAGCCGGGCAAGTTCACCACCTCGTGGCGTGGGAGTTCTCGGCCAATGCCCGAAGGCAAGGGCGGCATGATGCATCGAAACGTGATCTTCCGGAGCGACAAGGTCCCGTCCCCGTTCTCGGCCTTCGATGGCACCGGAGAGGACCTTTGCATGCCTACCTGAGAAGAATTGCACCGGCGACTGCAAGGTGCTGACCATTCCGCACAACCCGAACTTCTACTGGGGCACCTGTATTGGGGCAAGAACTCGGACGGTTCGAGTGGACGCAGGAAGGCCTGAGCTACGCGCGCATGGACCGCCTGGTCGAGATCATGCAGACTGGCGGCAACCTGAATGCCAGACCGGCATCGGCACGACCGATGAGGAATGCAACTTCGAGATGGTGTTCCCGAAATACAGCCGGGGCAGCAGCTGGTTGCAACAACGAGGATGCGTTCGCGCGCAACGGCCTTAAGAAAGGGCCTGCAGGTGGAAGCCGAGCGCGGCGTCAATCCGTTCAAGCACGGCATCATCGGCTCGACCGACAACCACAACGGCACGCCCGGCGACACTGCAGAGAATGATTTCGCGGGCACTTGGGCAAAGCCGACGGCGCGTCGGACATTCGCCTGGGGTTGAAGCCCAATCCAGTCACCGCAGCCGCAGGTGCAAGCGCAGCCGAAGATCCCACGAGGCGCTTCAACCCCGGCGCGATCGCCGGCGTCTGGGCCGAGGCCAATACGCGAGGCGATCTGGGATGCGCTGGAGCGCAAGGAAACTTTCGGCACCAGCGGTACTCCGCACCAAGATACGGCTGATGGGAGGTTTCGACTTTCCGACCGACCTCGGCAGCCACCCGGACTGGGTCAAGGTCGGGTACGAAAACCGGCGTGCCGCAGGCGGCGACCTGGAAGGCCGCGCCGCCGGCAAGGCACCCACCTTCGTGGTGTGGGCGCAGCGCGATCCCGATACGCGCCGCTGGCCCGCCTGCAGATCATCAAGGGCTGGACGGACGGCAAGCAGACCCGCGAGATGACCTTACGACGTGGGCCTGCTCCAATGGTGGAAAGCCCGAGCAAGAGCCACCGATGTCCCGACAATGGCGCCACCGTGAACCTCGACGACTGTTCGATCAGCACCGATAAGGGCGCATCAGAATTGGTTACCACTTGAGCGATCTGACTTCAAGCCCGGCGAGCGGGCGTTCTACTACGCGCGTCCTGAGAACCCGGTCTGTCGCTGGAGCATGTACGACGCCAAGCGCGCAGGCGTGGCATACCCGAAAGACTCCGCCCAAGACGGTCGCAAGGAGCGGGCTTGGTCGTTCTCGATCTGGTACACGCCGCAATAGGGTTCGCACCGATCCGGTAGCGTTCTGACGGCGCGCTCCATGACTCGTCGTGGACCGATCGTCACAGACCGACGAGTTTCGGCCGGGCTTTTGCGCGCGACTGGATCCGTGCAGTCGATGCGCTGCGGGCCTGCACGCGGCCATTGTCGAGGCGGCACGCAAAGCGCTCGCTCAACTCGTTGGCGGCCGCCACCATCGCGTCGAACTCGATCGGCTTCGCGGCGTCTGCGCTTCACTTCGCTGGATCACCGCAGCCGCCAGCACATCGTGACTCAGGCTGTCCTGACCTCGACCTGCAGCGCCACATCGAGGATGTCGTACTTGTCCATGAAGTCCCGCAGCGCCTTTGACACCGGCGTTGACGACAAACCCGACCGGCGTGTACGCCAGCAGGCCGCGCTTTTTCTTCACGATCTGCAGGCCGTCACGCCATCCGGACGCAGGCAGCGTCTGCGGCCGGCTGGTCAACCATCTTGTAGCCGGGCAACTCATGGCCGCCGCGGTCGTGCTGCGGATACGAGACCCGCGATTGCGGCGACATCTTCCGGCTTGGCACCCTTACGGCGAGTCCGGGCTGATGAACACCTCCGGCTGGTCGAGCATCACGCTCGCGTACTTTCCGACAACTTCAAAGGTCTTGGGCGCGACGTAGGCGAAGTCCTTACCTTCCTTGTCCGGTATCGGCTGGAGCTTGCTGTAGTCGGTCAGGAACCCATCGTCGGCCCAGGGCTCCCCGGCGTTGACGGACGCTGTGCCGAGCAGGCGATTACGGACAGGGTGAATGCGACTCTTAACAGTTGGGGCGATCGCCGCGAAACACCTCGCACCTGATCGGAAGGCGGCCACATAATAGTGCGCCCAGATTCGGGGTCGATCCAGTCGTCACCAGTCATCGCTTGCCCGCTCGACGCGAGTACCAAATGGGAGATAGTCCCACGCGCGCTCCTGCAGCGTCGCCGGCTCCGGCGCCGGAATGCCCAGCTTGACTGCGTCGAACGTGGTCCAGCGAGGCGTTGGGATTTCGATCACGCGCGCGTAGTAGAAGGCCGGCACGGCAGGGTCGAACTCACGATCCGACCAGACCGCCGTGAGCTGCGCGTCGCCGATGTCGTTGGTATAGCTCGCCGTCGACCACATCAGCCGAAGAATTCGACCAGTCCCGTGTCGAGGGTTGTACATCGCTCCGACGATCTTGACCGCGCCCGAGGTTTCCAGGCCAGCCAGTACGGCACTGCGCCGACGGATGTCTGCCATCGTCAACTCGACATTCTTGCGCGCCACCGCGTCTACGAATTCATAGTTCTTTGCCGAGCGTTCGCCCTGGTACTGGGTCGCGCTCCACGGCGGGGCGGATCTTGGCGAGTAGCCCGGTGAGTTTGCCGAGCTGGACCTTGTCGATCGCTCCCTTGATGGCGCCGCACGAGGTATGTCCCATCACCAGCACGACCTTCGCCCCGGCGACCTTGCACGCAAACTCCATACTCCCGACGATGTCGTCGTTGGCGATGTTGCCGGCCACGCGCGCATTGAAGCAGTCGCCGATGCCCAAATCCATGATCGTCTCGGCGGGCGCACGGGAATCGATGCAGCTCGAGGATCACTGCCGCGGGATATTGACCCTGGGCGCTCGCCTTCTGTTGGGCGAGGTAGTCGTGCGGTGACTCCTGTCCAAGGCGGAAGCGCTCATTGCCCTTCTTCATCAGCGCGATGATCTCGTCCGGCGTCAGCTGTCGCGCTGTGCCTTCGTCAGCGCGGCGCCACACGCGAGACAGGGGGCAGACCCAAGACCGCCGTGACCGCCGCGACGCCGGTGATCTTAAGGAAGCTGCGGCGGTCAGATTGTGCCGGAGCGTCGATACTGCGTTGCTACGCATAGCGTGACCTCGGTAGGCAAGTGTGCAGGTTTGTTCGACGTCGCAAGTCTACACTCCCGGCTTCGTCGAATGCAGACGCTCACCGGTAATAGGCCTCGCTCCGGAGCCCGACTCACCCGGCGGCGGTGCTTCGGACTGGCCGCGTCGGTCTGCATTCTTGCCGGGCGAGCGGTTGACGCATACCATGCCGACAGACACTGAAACGTAACAATTCGAAACTAACGTTCATTAGATTTGCTTCATTGGTTGAAGGGTGAGATCGATCCCGGGAGAAGGCCATGCGTTCCCATTCCATGCCGCGTCTCACGATTATGGCCAAGCTGCTTGCGCACTGACGTTGGTCAGCGGCGTCACTACGTCCGCGGAGCCGGGTTTCTCACGGATTACAGCAAGCTCGCCGGCCCCCCGGTCGACTGGCGCTGATCGCCCAGATGTCGCGCCTGGCGCCGAGAAATGCGCGGCGCAGCACACACCGCCGTGATGATCGATGAGCCCGAGATTCTTCAGCGCCGATTCGGAGTATCGGGGGATGAAACCGGAGGACATCAAGGGCTTCCTACGATCATGCGCGATACGCTGAAGTCGCGCATTGAAGCAGGCGGGCACTATGCCGTAGTTTTATAGCTGGGCCCTTAATGTGTTGTACGTGCGCTCGGCACTCACCGGAGCTCTATCTCAAGAAGAAGAAGCGCGGTGTGCTCGCCTACACACTGGTCGGCGCCGTGGTCAAGGCCGGCAGCGACGCGCTGAGGGAGGATGCTGAGTAAGATCGATATCACTGAGATGACGCTGGAGGCCGAGCTGGACAGTCAATCCGGCGAGGTGCTGTCGGAGATGGTGGCGCGGGCGCGCAAGGACAAGGCGCAAGGTCAGAAGGAGGAGCGGCTGGACATGGATGAGTTCCGCGCTTCGATCCACGAGTACGGCGAGCGACCGCGCTGCCGGCTCGACAACGGAGGCTGCCGCGCGCAGTGGATCGACTGCACCAATCCACAGGCCTGCGAGGCTCGAGAAGGCAAGGCGAACTGACGCCAAACCGGGCGCAACCGCAAGCCCGCGGCTGTATTAGTCAACCAGACTGGAGAACCAACATGAAGGCTATCGCGATGCCCGCTGCTGCCGTAGCGTTGATGCTGATCAGTGCGCCACGGCGCGCCGGCTTGGGCGCAGAGGGCGGGCAGAGCGCAACGATCTAGTACGGCACTGTCACCAGCGCGTGAAGTGGACCTCAAATCCGGCGCCAGCCGTCGGGTGCGGTAGTCGGCGGTGCCCTTGGCTTCAGCCTCCTGCGGGCGGCAAGTCTTCGAGCAAGAAGGCACGCAATGCCATCATCGGTGCGGCTGCCGGCGGCGCTATCGCTGGCGCGTCCAGGGCAGCACCAAGGGCATGCTCTACGATGTGAACATGGGGCACGGCCGGTATCGTCCAGGTGGTCAGCGACCAGCGCGAAATCCGTAATGGCGACTGTGTGGCGGTGGAACGGCGTCTGGCGACACGGCGAACGTTCGTCGCGCAGCCCCGGTTATTGCGACAAGGCCAACGAGGCCGCCAAAGGTCAATTCGTCGTGCCAATTCGGCGCGCCAGACGCCGGCGGTAACGTGCAGTCGCCAACAGCTGGTGGATTCCGACGACCACCCAGGAAGCCGACCTGGCGAGCCGCAAGATCACACTTCTCTGCAACGAACGATTGAGGTCCGCGGGTTCGCGCGCGCGCCGCGAGCCCAAGTCAATCACTGCGCCGGATGCGGATGGCTGCACTCACCCTTCTCCGGTCGCATCTGGTTGCTCGGGTTAGCGGGCGCGTTTTTCTGGTTGCCGGCCGCAGCAGCAGCCGATGTCGACCCGGTGGCGATTATCAGCGCAGAGCCTGATGCGCTGATGAGTCCATTACGACCATCCATGGCGCGAGCATTGCGTGGAGCGATCGCCTGCGCGAATCTCATTCGCGTCGCGAGTTAGCAATACGTAACTGAACGAAGCAGCTAC
>ERZ1370068.5586-contig-4605_pt1 | contig 56418 bp, 68 predicted proteins | sample MGYA00561227_ERZ1370068 | MGnify/ENA primary metagenome ERZ1370068 (study PRJEB38410, sample SAMEA6850437) | metagenome | study: Metagenomic assessment of the ecological functions of the soil: analysis of the soil microbiota associated with the... | reverse complement strand
TTTGTACTTCGTTCAGTTACGTATTGCTCAAGCGCTCAAAGGGCAAGCCCATCATGATCTCGGCGGGAGCGGTGTCGACGTACTGGCAATTCCTCAAGCAGCGCGCTTCGGCTACTCCGATTCGCAGATCCGCCCCTATACCTTCCAGCTCGCCCCCTTCCTCACCGACAGGAAGGCGATCCAGCAGGGCTATCTCACGAGCGAGCCCTTCAAGGCCGAGCAGGCGGGCGTCAAGCCGGTGGTGCTCCTTCGCCGATGGCGGCTATACCAGCTGCACGACGACCATCGAGACGCGGAGCCAGGTGGTGCGCGAACAAGCCGGATCTCGTGCGGCGCTTCGTCGATGCCTCCATCGAAGGCTGGTACGGCTACATGGACGGCGATCGGGGCCGGCCAACGCTCTCATCATGCGCGATAACCCGGAGATGACCGACGATCTCCTCGCCTATTCCGCGACGCCATGAAGCGCCACGGCATCGTGGTCTCCGGCGACGCCCTCACTCTCGGCATCGGGGCCATGACGGACGCGCGCTGGAAAGACTTCTTCGACCTGACCAAGGCTGGTGTCTTCCAAGGCGTCGCTGGACTACCGCCGCGCCTACGCCCTGGCCTTCGTCAACCGCAAGGTCAGGATGAAGTGACGTCCGGCCTCCCGTCGTCTCCGTGCGCGAAGTCTCAAGACGTATCCGAACGGCACCCTCGCCCTCGACCGGCTCTCCCTCGACGTGGAGCCCGGCGAGCTGCTGAGGCTACCTCGGCCCTTCCGGCTGCGGCAAGGCACCCTGCTCCGGCTCATCGCCGGGCTGGCCGAGCCTCGGCCGGCACCATCCAGTGGGGCGATCCCACGGCCCAGAACCGCCTCGGCTTCGTCTTCCAGAGCCGACGCACTCATGCCGTGGGCGCGCGTGGAGGACAGCGTCCGCCTGCCCCTCATGCTGGCGGGCACGAGCCGCAGCCGAGTCGGCGGCCCGCGTGCGGCGGGCCATCAGCTCACGTCGGCCTCGAGGGATTCGAGCGCGCCTACCCGCGCGCAGCTCTCCGGGGGCATGCGCATGCGCGTGTCCGCTCGCGCCGAGCCCTCGTGACGCAGCCACGCGTGCTCCTCATGGACGAGCCCTTCGCCGCGCTCGGCGAGGATCACGCGCTTCCGGCTCGAGACCGATCTGGCCGAGCTCCAGCGGCGCCGCGCCCTGACCGTGGTCGTTCGTGACCCACAGCGTCTTCGAGTCCGTCTACCTCGGCGCTCGTGTGGTGGTGCTCTCGCCCGAGGCCCGGCCGGGTGGCCGCGTCCCGGCGCATCGAGGACCCACGCCCCGCGTCGAGGGCGTTCCGGACCTCTACCGCCCTACCTCGACGCTGCCGCGACGTGTCGGGCGCTTCTTTCCGCGGCCATGGAACGCCCCCTCACCCTGGCGCCTCTCCCCTCCGGGGCGAGGGAATCGCTCCGACCCCGCTGCGCACGATGGGACCGTAGGTGCCGCGTCCTCGCGCCGGCTCTCGTCGGCCTCGATGGCTCCTCGGCGCCTGGGAAGGCGTGGTCCGATGGCAGGGCATCCGCGCCGTATATCCTGCCCGGCCCGATCCTGATCGCGCGCACCGTGGTCACCGACTGGGCACGCTCTTTCCGTCGCTCCTCGTCACGCGCTCGCCATCACCGCGGCCGCCTTTGTCAGTGTCGGCCGTGCTCGGGCTGGTTCTCGCCGTCCTCTTCACCCAGTCCGCGTGGATAGAGCGCGCGCCTTCTCTCCCCTACGCGGTGATCCTTCCAGGTCACCCCTCGTGGCCATCGCGCCTCTCGATCATTCTGTGGGTCAAATGGATCCCGCTGGCCCTCCTCGTGTGCGCCTGGCTCGTGGCCGTTCTTTCCCGTGCTCTCGAACACCGTGCTCGGGCTCGCCAGCACCGACCGGAATCCTCGTCGACCTCTTCCGCCTCTACGGCGCCACGCGCTGGCAGGCGCTCCGGTATCTCCGTCTCCCCGCCGCCCTGCCCTATTTTCTGGGCGGCCTGCGCATCAGCGGAGGCCTCGCCCTCATCTGGCGCCGTGGTGGCCGAATTCGTGGCGGGCACCGGGGCGCGCAGTCGGGACTCGCCTTCCGCATCCTCGAGGCCGGCTACCAGCTCCAGATCCCCCGCATGTTCGCCGCGGTGTTTCTGATCTCGGCGGCCGGCGTGCTCAATCTTCGTGCTTCTCACCGGTCTCTCCCGCCTCGCCCTCGGCCGCTGGCACGAGAGCGAGATCGAAACGGAGGGCTGACGCCGCGCCGCTTGCCTCTCCGCGTGGGGCTCGGGTACGATCGCAGTCGCGACATGACGGCACGATCGTGATCCGATGCTCCTCATCAACATGCGATCCTCATAGACACCTGCAATCCTCATCGACAAAGGAGACGTGATGGATAGCCGCCTCAAGGACCTGGCCGAGAAGCTCGACGCGCACGTCATTGGCCGCCGTGAATTCCTCCGCAAGGCCGCGGTCATCACGGGCGGCACCGCGGCGGGGCTCAAGGCGCTCGAGAGCATGGCGGGGGCTCAGAGCGGCACCAAGCTCCGGCTGTGGCTCTTCAAGAGCTACGTGACGGCGGGCAACGATCTCCTCGCCAAGCAGGTGGAGGCGTGGGCGGCGGAGCGAAAGGTGCAGCTCGAGGTCGACTGGGCGACCTTCGGGGATCGCGAGCGAAGTTCGTGGCGTCGATCGAGGCCGGCAACCCGCCCGACATGGCCGGAGATGAACTATCAGGGCCGGCCGCGCTACAAGGCCGCCCTGCGCGACGTGACCAAGATCGCCAAGGACCTGGCCGCCGCGAGCGGCGGTCTGCTGCCCTTGCCGAGAGGTCGTCAACCTCAACGGGCAGTATTTCGGTGTGGCCCGGCTGGCCTTCCCGGGCGGCCTCTTCGTCCGCAAGGACCTGCTCGATGCCAAGGGCGTGAAGATCCCCAAGCTCTACGACCCCGACGTGCTCGAGATGGCGAAGAAGTGCCAGGATGCCTCGGAAGGACCTCTGGGGCTTCGGCCAGACCCTCAACCGCTGCGACGACGCCAATGGCTACATGCAGAATATCCTCTTCGACTACGGCGGAAGTGTGTGGGACAAGGACGGCAAGCCCGCCCTCGCCACGACGTTCAGGAAGCAGAACCTCGAGGCGCTGCAGTTCTCGGTAGACACCATCCAGAAGTACAAGATCCAGCCGCCGGGCGTCATGGGCTGGAACGACGTGTCGAACAACGAGGCCTATCTCGCGGGCAAGCTGGTGAGCACCAATAACGGGGCGAGCCTCTACTACCGCCATGGTGGCCAAGAAGGACCCGCTGGCTGCCAAGACCCAGATCATCTTGACTCCGGGCGGACCCGGCGGAAGCTTCTTCGTCGCCAATGCCTACAATTGGGGCATCTTCCAGAAGAGCAAGAACGCCGAGCTCTGCGAGGACCTGATCCGCTGGGTGGAAGACGAGAAGCGCTTCGACGAATACATGAAGGCGTCCATCGGCCAGGCGGGGCCCGTCTACAAGTCGCGGGCAGAGAATCCGTACTGGAAGTCCGACCCCAACTTCGAAGGCATGATGCAGAACGTGATGCGGAGCGCGTGGGTCGGCTACCCCGGCCCCTTCACCTCCGCGGCGGTGGAGGTCCAGGCACAGTACGTGCTCTGCGACATGGCCGGGCGCGTGGTGTCGGGCGGGCTTTCGCCCGAGGCCGCCCTCAAGGAGGCGCATGCCCGCGTCGAGGAGATCTACAAGATCCGGCGGACGTAGACGCCGCTTGTGTCCCGGGTCGCCGTTAGAGTACGATTCGGGCTACAAGCCGCGCCCAACGCGCCTCCGGAGCCACCGCTGCGCTCTCGACGACTAGCAGTCTCATTCAAGGAGAACGAGATGGATAGCCGCCTGAAGGACCTGGCCGGGAAGCTGGACGCGGGCCTCATCGCCCGTCGTGAGTTTCTTCGCAACGCCGCCGTCATCACGGGCGGCACCGCGGCCGGCCTCCAGGCGCTCAAGGGCATGGCGGGCGCGCAGAGCGCGACCAAGCTCCGGGTATGGCTCTTCAAGAGCTTCGTCACCGCGGGCAACGACGTGCTCGAGAAGCAGGTGCAGAACTGGGCCAAGGAGCGCAAGGTGACGGTGGAGGTCGACTGGGCCACTTTCGGGGACCGCGAGCAGAAGTTCGTCGCGGCCATCGAGGCCGGCAACCCACCTGACATCGCCGAGATGAACATCAACGGGCCCATGCGCTACAAGCCGGCACTCCAGGACGTGAGCAAGGTGGCGGGAGACATCGCCTCCGCGCGCGGGGGCATGCTCTCTTTCGCTGACAAGTCCATGAAGGTGGACGGCAAGTTCTATGGCGTGCCGCGCTACTCCATGACGGGCGTCTTTTACATCCGCAAGGACATCATGGAGGCCAAGGGGCTCAAGCCGCCCACTGTCTATGACCCGGGCGTGGTCGAGTTCGCTCAGAAGACGCAGGACGTCTCCAAGGGACTCTACGGCTTCGGCCAGACGCTCAACCGCTCGGATGACGGCGATGGCTTCATGCAGGCCATCCTCTGGAACTATGGCGGCGGCACGTGGGACAAGGATGGCAAACCAGCCCTCGCGACGACCTTCCACGATCAGAACCTCAAGGCGCTCCAGTTCTCCGTGGACACGATCACCAAGCACAAGATCCAGCCGCCCGGCGTCATGGGCTGGACTGACGTGTCGAACAACGAAGCCTTCATGGCGGGCAAGCTGGTCACCACCAACAACGGCGCGAGTCTCTACTACGCCATGGTCGCAGAAGAATCACGAGCTGGCGTCAAAGACCCTGCTCGTTCTCACTCCGGGCGGACCGTCGGGCAGCTTCGTCGGCGCCTCCTGCTACAACTGGGGCATCTTCCAGAAGAGCAAGTACGCCGATCTCTGCGAAGACATGATCCGCTACATGGAGGACGAGGAGCGCTTCGCCGAGTACGTCAAGGTCTCCGTCGGTCAGGCCGGGCCCGTCTACAAGAAGCGCACCGAGGACGCCTACTGGAAGTCCGACCCGAACTTCAATGCCATCATGCAGAACATCATTCGCAGCGTGCCCGCGGGCTCGCCGGGTCCGATCACACCCGCCGCGGTCGAGATCAACGCCCAGCACATCCTCTACCGACATGGCGGGGCGCGTGGTAACGGCCGGCATCAGCCCCGAGGCCGCGCTCAAGGAAGCGCATGCTCGCGTCGAGGAGATCTACAAGGCCCGGCGGAGCTAGCGTCGAGCCGCCACGGCCATGAGCATCAGCACAGCCGAGCTCGGCGCGCAAGTCCGGACTGGAGCCCAAGCGTCAGGGGCCGCTGGTCTCGCTCGCCCGTATGCTGGGACCCGACTACCGGCTCGGGTTCGCCTTCATCCTACCTACCGTCATCCTGGTTCTCGCGCTGGTCGCGTACCCCTTCTGCTACGCGATCTACCTCAGCATGACCCGGAAGTACGTGGGCGTACCGCCGGTGTGGGTCGGCTTCGACAACTACGTCAAGCTCACCTTCGACGGCTTCTTCCAGCGCGCCGTGATCAACAGCTTCATCTTCACCTTCGGCTCCGTCGCGGTGAAGCTCGTGCTCGGCATGGTCATGGCGCTCGTGCTCACCTCCGGCGTGCGCTTCGAAGCTTCTGGACGGGCGTGCTCCTGATCCCGTGGGTGGCGCCCACCGTCGTCTCCGCCCTCAACTTCCTCTGGATCTTCGACTACAGCCTGGGCGTCCTGAACTACATGCTCGTGAAGGTCTTCCACCTCCTGCCCCAGGGTGTGGGATGGCTCAGCGAGCCCGGGACGGCCATGGCCTCGGTGATCGGCGTCAACATCTGGCGCGGCTTCCCCTTCTTCGGGATCAGCTTCCTCGCCGGATTGCGAGCGATCCCCGCCGAGATGTACGAGGCGGCGGCGGTGGACAGGGCGGGCCCGCTCCTCCGCTTCCGCCACGTGACGCTGCCGGGCATCCGGAACATCGTGATCATCGTGATGCTGCTCTCGACCATCTGGACCTTCAACGACTTCCAGATCGTCTACATCCTGACCAGGGGCGGCCCGGGCGGGGCGACCCAGGTCTTGCCCGTCTTCACCTACGAGATCGCCTTCGGCGCGCAGCGGCTCGGCGAGGCCATCGCGGTCGCGCTCTACATGCTGCCGGCCATGGCCGCCGTCATCATCGTCCTCGCCCGCCACATGCGAAAGAGTCGCACAAAGTGAACAAGGGGATTCTGCGGCGCGGCTGCAGCTGGTGGGATCCTACAGCTTCCTCGTGACGCTGCTCGTGATCGTCGTCTTTCCCTTCTACTGGATGACCGTGACGTCCTTCAAGGGCGAGGAGCAGATGCGGAGCCTCGTCCAGCATGTTCTGGCCGAGCCCGGTGGTCACGGACAACTACCGCCATCTCCTCGGCAAGACGGAGTTCGTGTCGTGGTTCGGCAACAGCGTCTTCGTCTCCGTGAGCAGCACATTGCTCGCCACCGCCATCGGCACGGTCGGGGCTTACGCGCTGGCCCGGCTCAAGTTCCTCGGCCGCGCCTTCATGTCCAGCGCGGTGCTCATCACCTATCTGGTGCCGCCGTCCATTCTCTTCATTCCGCTCTACGCGCAGATCAGGACGCTCGGCCTCGCCGACAGCCTGGGCGGCCTCATCGCCGCCTATCCCTCGTTCACCATCCCGTTCGTGACCTGGCTGCTCATGGGCTACTTCGAGTCCATACCCGTGGAGCTCGAGGAAGCGGCCATGATCGACGGCGCCACGCGCTTCGGGGCCTTCCGCCGCATCATCCTGCCCCTGGCCGCGCCGGGCGTGCTCGCGGCCGCCCTCTACGCCTTCACCCAGTCGTGGAACGAGTTCCTCTACGCCCTCGTCTTCATCACCAACGTGAAGCTCCGCACCCTCCCCGTGGGCCTCTCCACCTTCATCACGGGTGACGTGTACGGCTGGGGCTACCTGATGGCGGGGGCGGTGCTCACCACCCTGCCCGTCATCGCCGCCTACATCTACCTGCAGAAGTACATGGTCGAAGGGCTCACCGCGGGCAGCGTCAAAGGCTGAAGCTTGACTGTCGCCGGCATCCAGCCTGTACAAAAGAGACCTGATGTCACTGACTCTCAAGCGCGCGAGCAAAGGAGCCGGCTGGGGTCCCCGCGAAAGGGACGCCCAGCGATGGCGGTGGCGCGCGCCGGCGGAGAGCCTTGAGCTAACCTCCACCCGTTTCCGGAAATCTCAGGCCCGCGACCACCACGTCGCGGGCCTTTTCTTTCGGGAGCCGAAAGGACCTATCGCCATGAACGGATCGGACTACCGCATGAACAGATCGAGCCGCGCAATCTCAGGTATCTGGCTGCCTGTGATCACGCCTTTCCTCGACGGCCGGGTCGACCTCCCGAGCTACGAGCGGGTGCTCGCGCACTATCTGGCCGCGGGAGTGACCGGCGTCTTCCCGCTCGGGACAACCGGGGAGAGCCCCACGCTCGACGAGGACGAGATGGAAGCCATCGTCGAGCGGACCCTCCACGTCACGGCGGGGCGTGTGCCCGTCTTCGTGGGCGTGGGCGGCAATGCCACGGCGAAGGTGGTGAAGACGCTCCGCCGGCTCCAGCGCCACGCCTTCGATGGCATCGTCTCCGTCTGTCCCTACTACAACCGGCCCAGCCAGGACGGCCTGCGCGAGCACTTCACGCGGATCGCCGAGGCGACCGACCGGCACATCCTCATCTACAACATCCCGTACCGGACGAGCGTGAACATGAGCACGGACACCCTCCTCGAGCTGGCCCGGCTGCCCAACATCGTGGGCGTCAAGGATTCGAGCGGCAGCCTCGCCCAGTCCCTCGACCTGCTGCGCCGACGCCCGGATGGCTTCGCGGTCATGACGGGCGATGACCCCTCGCTCTACACCATGCTCGCCCATGGCGCGGACGGCGGCATTCTCGCTTCGTCCCATCTCGCCACGGAGCTCTTCGTGGACGTGTACACGCGTATGGCCGCCAATGATCATCGAGGAGCGCACATGGGGTGGGCCCGGCTGGAGACGCTGGTTTCTCTGCTCTTCAAGGAAGCGAATCCGATGCCCATCAAGTACTGCCTGTGGAAGCGGGGACTGATCAGCTCGCCCGAATGTCGTCTACCCTTGACCCGGATCTCGCGCGAGCTGGCGCGGCGAGCTCGATCACGCGCTGCAGGCATTGACGGCCGCGCCCGCAGGAGAACGGAGCGTCACGCGATAGGGCGGCCCTCGCGCAGCGCGGTGAGGAGGCGGCGCACCCAGACGCGGATCATCTCCCGCCGGTAGTCGGCGGAGCCCATCAGGTCGGAGAGCGGCTCGGCTTCCGCGGCCGCCGCGTCGGCCGCCGCGCGTATGGCGCGGTCGGAGAGCTCCTGCGCCCTCACCTGCCGCCTCGGCGCCGCGCGCGCGCATGGGAGTGGGGGCGGCTCCTCCGAGGGCGATCCTGATCTCGCCCACGCGCTTCGAGGCGTCCAGGACGAGGAGCGCGGCCACCCCGATGAGAGGCTTGTCCTCGGCCGAGCGCGGGCAGAACTTCACGTAGCCGCTCCGCGCGTCCGGCGGCGCCGCGGGCACCTTCACTCCGATGAGGACCTCGCCGGAGGCGATGGCCGTCTCGTAGAAGCCCGTGAAGAACTCCGCGATGGGCACCACGCGCTCGCCCACCGAATCGGCCACCCGCACCTGGCTGTCGAGACAGAGAAGGGCGGGCGCGGGATCGGAGGCCGCTTCCGCATAGCAGAGATTGCCCCGAGGGTGGCCGTGCTGCGGATGGCCGGGGTGGCCACGCGGCCCGCGGCCTGGGCGAGCGAGCGGCCACCGCGCGCAGGGCGCCGTGGCGGGCGAGCCCGGCCAGACTGGCCATGGCCCCGATCTCGAGCGCGCCCTTGTGCACGCGAATCTCGGAGAGCCCGGGGATCCGGTGGAGCGAGACGATGCGGTCCGGCGTGACGAGGCCGAGCCGCATGGTCGGCACGAGCGCGGTGCCCCCGCGATGATGCGCGTGTCCCCCTCCTGCCGCGAGAGGATCTCCACGGCCTCGGCCACGCTCTCGGGCTCGGCGAGCGCGAAGGGGCGGAGACGCATCAGCGGCCGCCCGCCGCGGCGAGCACGGCCTCGATGATCTTCGTGTAGCCCGTGCAGCGCGCAGAGTTGCCGGCGAGGGCGTCGCGCACGTCGTGCTCGGTGGGGGCGGGGTTGGCGGCGAGAAGGGCCCGGGCCGACAGGAGCATGCCGGGGGTGCAGAAACCGCACTGGACCGCCCCCGCCCGCGCGAAGGCCGTCTGCAGCCGATCCGGCTCGCCGTCGCGATCGAGGCCTTCCACCGTCACCACCGTCCGCCCGCGCAGGCGCGAGGCGAGCACGAGGCAGGAGCGCACCGGCTCCCCGTCCAGGAGCACCGTGCACGTGCCGCACACGCCTTCGCCGCAGCCGAACTTGGTGCCGTTCAGGGCGAGCCCGTCGCGGAGGAGATCGAGCACGGTCCAGTGGGCGGGCGCTTCGATCCGATAGGGCCGCTCATTGAGCGTGAAGTCGAGCGAGATCATCCGCCTTCCCCTGTTGGCTTGCTCTCCAGAGCCGCCGTCACCTTCTGGGCGAACAGGCCCGCGAGCTCCCTGGCCTTGACCTTCATGACGGCGTCGCCGATGGAGCCCAGCCGGCCCAGCACCGTGACGTCGCTCGCGTAGGCCACCGCGGTGGCGCCCTCGCCGGCGGGCGTGAGGTCCAGTCGGGTACGCACCTCGACGCGGCTGCCCAGGCGGCTGTCCTCGCCCCGTCCCTCGGAGACGAGACGGCGCGGTGGATCCGCCTCCACGATCTCCACGCGGAGGTCCTGACGGGTGGAGAGGAAGCCGACCTTCACGGTGAGGCGCACGCGATACGTGCGCTCGTTGATCACCTCGAGGTCGTCACAGCCGGGAATGCAGGGGGCGAGGCATTTCGGATCAAGGAGAAAGGTCCACACCGCCTCGGGCGAGGCTTTGACGGTGAAGCGCTCTTCGAAGTGGGGCAAGGCGCCCCTCACCCTGCCCTCTCCCCGATGGGGGAGAGGGGGCTTTCAAGGCGGCGAGGACGCGCTCGGCGGTGAGAGGAAACTGCACGATGGGAGCGCCCGCGGCGCGGGACACCGCGTTCATGACCGCGGCCGGCGTGGGCGTCATGGCGGGCTCGCCGATGCCCTTCGCGCCGAAGGGGCCCAGTCCCTGACCGGATTCGAGGAGGACGACGACCACGGGCGGCGCATCGAGGGTGGTGGGGATCTTGTAGTCGAGGAGATGCGGGTTCTTCGAGACGCCGTCCTCGAGGATCACCTCCTCGAGCATGGCGTGGCCCAGTCCCTGTATCGCGCCGCCCTCGACCTGGCCTTCCGCGCTCTGGCGATTGATGGCCTGGCCGATGTCGTAGCAGGCGGCGAGCCTGGTCACGCGCGTCTGTCCCGTCTCCTCGTCCACCTCGACCTCCACCGCCTGCGTGCCGAAAGTGTAGTCGTTGAAGGGCTTGCCCTGTCCGGTGGCAGGATCGATGGTGGCCGCCGACGGCGCGTCGTACTTGTCGAGCACCTGGACGGGCCGGCCCATGGCCGTGGCCGCCCGGACCAGAGCGGAGAAGGGCAAGGCCCGATCCGGCGCGCCGCGCACCATGGCCCGCCCGTCGACCAACTCGATATCGGCGGGAGAGGCCTCGAGCATTTCCGCCGCCTGGTCCACGAGGTGCCGTCGCACCTCACCCGCGGCCTTGAGCACGGCGTTGCCGGACATGAAGAGCTGGCGGGTGGCCGTGGTCGTTCCCGCCCGCGGGGTGAAATGGCTGTCGCGGCCCACCGCGGTGACCTGCTCGAGGGGCAGGCCCAGGATCTCCGCGGTGATGGAGCAGAGCGAGGACGTCTGCCCGCCGCCGACATCCGGCGCGGCGCAGCGGACCACCGCGGTGCCATCGAGCTCCATGCCCACCCACGCCGACGCCGAATCGCGCGTCCAGCACATGCGCCCGTACGGCGTGAAGGAGGCCCCGAGCCCTCGTGCGACTCGCACCGGCCCGTCGCCCGCCCGCACCGGACCGAGGGCCTCCCACGCGCGCCGCATGGTCTCGCCCAGCATGGGCTCGCTCTCCAGCACCTGGCCGGTGGCGATGCTGTCACCCTTGCGCAGGAAATTCTTCTCGCGCAGCAAGAGCGGATCCATGCCGATGGCCCGCGCCAGCGCATCCATCTGTCCTTCGTAGGCCACGCAGGTCTGGATAGACCCGAAGGTGCGATAGGCGCTCGCGATCGGATTGTTGGTGTACACGGTGAAGGCATCCACCTTCACGTTGGGCACACGATAGGGGCCGGTGGCCGTCACCAGGCTGTAGAGGAGCACCCACGGGGAGAGCGCGGCGTAGGCGCCGGAGTCCGAGATCACCTCCGCCTCCATGGCCACCAGCTCCCCGCTCCTCGTCGCTCCGGTCTTGTAGCGCAGCACGTAGGGATGGCGCTTGCCGTGGCCGATGAAGCTCTCTTCCCGGGAGAACACGAGCTGGACGGGTCGGCGCGTCTTCCACACGAGGAGGCCGAGCAGGCATTCGACGGTGACGTCCTCCTTGCCGCCGAAGCCGCCGCCCAGATAGGCGCCCTCCAGACGCACGCGGCCGTGGGGCAGCCGCAGCACCTCGGCCACGTCGCGGAAGTGCTCGAGCACCTGCGTGCTCACGCGCAGGACGAGCACGCCTTCCGCGTCGATCCAGCCGATGCCCGACTCCGTCTCCAGGTAGAGATGATCGACGAAGGGCGTCCGGTACGTCTGCTCGATCACCACCTCGGCCCGCGCGAAGCCCCCGGCCATATCACCCTTTGCGGATGTGCCAGGCGCGGAGGAGGTTGCCGCCCTCGTGGACGTGGGGCGCCCCGGGCTTCATGGCCTCGAGCGGATCGTAGACGCCGGGCTGCGGCTCGTAGTCCACGCGCACGAGCTCGGCCGCCGCCGCGGCGATCTCCGGGGTCTCCGCGGCGATGGCCACCACCGGCTCGCCCTGGAAGCGCACACATCCCTCGGCGAGCACGGGCTGGGTGGCGAGCACGGCGCTCGCCGTGGCCTCGGCCATGCGCCCGGGCAGCTCCATGCGGAGCGAGTTCTGCGGCACGTCACCATGGGTCAGCACGGCCACCACCCCGGCGAGGGCGCGCGCCGCGCTCGTGTCGATGCTGACGATCCGCGCCGAGGCATACGGGCTGCGCACGATGCGGCCGTGGAGCATGCCCGCGATGGTCGAGGTCGCCCGCGTAGATGGGGCGGCCGAGCACCTTCTCCCAGGCGTCCGCGCGAGGCTGCGAGCCGCCGATCACGCGATAGGTCATACCGCCGGGCGGCTCCGGCAGACGATGCTCCCCTCACCCTGCCTCCCTCCGGGGGCGGGATGCTCATACCCGTCCGCCGGCGAGGGATGCGCATCCCTCTCCCCTCGAGGGAGAGGGCAGGGTGAGGGGTGTGAGCCGTCGAACGCCAGTCCGCCATCACACGTCCCACCCGCCGTCCACCGTCACGGACTGCCCCGTCATGTTCTTGGACTCGTCGGAGACGAGAAAGAGCACGGCGTTGGCGATGTCCTGCGAGACGGTGACGCGGCGGAGAGCCATCTCGTCGACGTATTCCTGGTAGACGCGCTCGGGGTCCAGCCGCGCTTCTTCCCCTTCTCGCGGCAGAGCTTGTCCATGCGATCGCCCGCCACGATGCCCGGGTGGAGGGCATTGACGTTCACGTTGTGGGGCCCGGCCTCGAGGGCCACCGTGCGCGTGAAGCCGCGGAGCGCCCACTTCGACGACGAGTACGCCGCGCGATACTTGTAGCCGCGCAGCCCCGACGTCCCGCTGATGTTCACGACCTTGCCGTACTTCCGCGCGATCATGCCGGGGAGCACGTGCTTGGTGGGCAGGAAGGTGCCCACGATATTCGCCTCGAGCACGAAGCGGAAGTCCTCCACCCGGATGTCCTGCACCGGTGTCTCGATGGGTCCCGTCACCCCCGCGGCGTTCACGAGGATGTCGATGCGCCCGAAGGCTTCCGTGGTCTTCGCCACCATCTGCTGCACGGCGCCCTCGTCCGTCACGTCGCAGGGCACCACGAGGGCGCGGCGCCCCAGCTTCTCGATCTCTCCCTTGAGCGCTTCGAGGGGAGGAGCGTCGCGCGCGGCGAGGGCGAGGTCCGCGCCTTCCCGGGCCAGGGTGAGGCAGATGTCGTGACCCATGCCCTTGGCCGCGCCGGTGACGAGAGCCACGCGGTTGTCGAGCCTCATGACACGTAGCCCTCCCGGCGATCGGCGTCTCGCGCCGCCTGGGGTCGCTCCGCCGGATCGCCGTAGCCGCCGCCCCCGCATGTCTCGAGCAGGACGAGATCACCCTGGGCGAGCTTCATCGTCTCCTTGCCGCGCACGTCCCGCTCGCGCGGCGTGCCCGGGTTCAGCGTGATGCGGAAGGGCGCGGCCGCCTTCCCTCCGAAGAGCCTCGTAGGGCGGCACGATGCGACGCTCGATCATGGTGGTGAGCGTCACGTCCGGACCGAGCACGCGATAGGCGCGGCGGAAGCCGAGGCCGCCGCGGTGCCGGCCGTCGCCCCCGAATCCGGGACGCAGGGCCAGCTCTTCTACCATGAGCGGATACTCGCTCTCCACCACCTCCACCGGCGTGTTCATCACGTTCGACATGTGCACGCGAATGGCGGAGGCGCCGTCCTTGCCCGCGGTCGCCCCTTCCCCGCCCCCGTGCACTTCGTAGTAGACGGCCCAGCGTCCGTCCGCCATGCGCGCGCCCAGGATCAGGAGCCCCGCGGTGGTCGGTCCCCCGCCTGCACGCGATCCGGAATCACCGGAGCGAGCGCCCGCACGATGGCGTCCACCACGCGCTGCGAGGTCTCGTGATTGCCGCCGACCACCGGGCGATCCGGATCGGCGCTGAGCACGCTGCCCGGCGGTACGATCACCCGGAGCGGCCGGTAGCAGCCCTCGTTGGGCGGCGCCTCCGGAGCCACCAGCGCCTTCATGGCGTAGTACACCCCGGAGCAGGCGATGTAGTACGTGGTGTTGACGGGGCCGAGGGCCTGCTTGTCGGTGCCCGCGAAGTCGAAGGTTGCCTCGTCGCCGCGCTTCTCCACGCGCACCTTGATGCGGATGCGCCGGTCCTCGATGCCGTCGTCGTCGAGGAAGTCCTCGCCCTCCCAGGCGCCGTCGGGCAGAGCACGCAGGGCCGCGCGCATCTGCTCCTCGGACTCGTCGTGCAGGCGCTCGAAGCAGGCGGCCACCGTCTCCGCGCCGTAGTGGGCAAACAGCTCGTGGAGGCGGCGGCCCGCCACGTCGTTGGCCGCGAACTGGGCGAAGATGTCCCCTTCCCGCTCGTCGCGACCGCGCAGGTTCGACAGCACCAAGTCGAGAGCCGGGCGCTCGGGCCCGTCCTGCGAGAAGAGGCGTATGGGCGCGATGCGGAGGCCTTCCTGGTAGCACTCGGTCGCCCACGGCACGTAGCTGCCCGGCACGGCGCCCCCGATATCGGCCCAGTGGGCGAGGTTGATGGCGAAGGCGACCAGCCGCCCTTCGAAGAAGACCGGCCGCACCGCCTTGACGTCCGGCAGGTGATTGCCGCCCACCTCGGGCAGGTTGAGGAACCACACGTCGCCGTCGCGCAGGCTCTCCACGGGGATGCGCTTGAGGAACTCCTTGACGGTGAAGCCCATGACGCCCATGTGAATGGGAATGTCGCGGCCCTGCGCGATGAGCCGTCCCTGGGCGTCGGTCAGGGCGGAGGAGAGATCGCCCGCCTCCTTGAGGAGGGGCGAGCGCGCCGGAGCGCATGACGATGACGCTCATCTCCTCGGCGATGGCGTAGAGACCGTTCCGGACCACCTCGAGGGTGACGGGACTCAGCGGAGCGCTCATGCGCGGCCTCCCACCTCGATGACGAGATTGCCGAGCCGGTCCGCGACGCAGCGCTGGCCCGGATAGACCACGGTGGTGGACCACTCGTCTTCCACCATGGCCGGCCCTGCCACCACGTGCCCCGGGGGCAGGCTCGTGCGGTCATAGCGCGGCATCTCGACCGCGCCCGTCTCCTTGAAGAAGGCGCGGTGCGAGCCCGTGGAGAGCGCGGAAGCTCCCACGGGTGGCGGGGAAGCGGCAGCGGCTCTCGACGGCGCGGGCGGTGACCCGCAGGTTCACGCACTCGACGTTCTCTCCCGTGGCGTAGCCGTAGAGCTGGCGGTGCCGCGCCTCGAAGGCCGCCTTGAGCGGGCCGGGGCCGCCGGCGACCCACCCGATCTCGAGCTCGTAGTTCTGGCCCACGTAGCGGAAGTCGATGCCCCGCTGCACGTGGACGCGCGACAGATCGTGTCCTTCGTCGAGGAGAGGGCGGAGGCACTGGGCCTCCAGCGCCCGGAAGCGCTCCTCCACCACCTTGGCGTCCCACGCGTCGATGCGCCCGCGATGCGTCTGGACTGTGTCATAGCGGAGGGGCGACACGAGCGAGCCGAGGGCGGAGAAGGCGCCGGAGTGGGCGGGCACCACCACGCTGGAGATCCCGGCGGCGCGGGCGAGGGCGCCCGCGTGGAGGGGGCCCGCGCCTCCGAACGCGATGAGCGAGAACTCGCGGAGATCGTAGCCGCGCTGCACGGACACGAGACGCAGCGCGCGCAGCATGTTCGCGTTGGCCACTTCCACCACCCCCGTGCGCCGCCTCGATCAGGGTGAGCCGGAAGCGCTCGGCGAGGGGCGCGATGACCGCTTCGGCCCGCGCGGGGTCGAGGTGAATGGATCCGCCGTAGACGCGCCCCGGATTGAGATAGCCGAGGAGGAGATTGGCGTCGCTCACCGTGGGCTCGAGGCCTCCCAGGCCGTAGCAGGCGGGGCCGGGCACCGCGCCCGCGCTCCGCGGCCCGACCTTGAGGGCGCCCGTGGCCTCCACCCTGGCGATGGAGCCGCCGCCCGCCCCGATGGACTCCACGGCCACCATGGGCAGCCGCGCCGGATAATCGCCGAGCTTGCGCTGCCCCGCCGTCTCGGGCACGCCGTCGGCGATGAGGCACACGTCCGTGGTGGTGCCGCCCATGTCGAAGGCGAGCGCGCGGGCCAGCCCGAGGGCCCGCGCGGTGTGGGCGGCCGCGGCCACCCCGCCCGCGGGACCGGACATGGCCATGCTCAGCGGCCGGGCCTTGGCCGCCTCCACCGACATCATGCCGCCCGCGGAGTGGAGGAGATGGAGCGGCTTGCCGCCCGTGCGGCGGGCGAGGTCGTCGAGGTAGCGTGCGGCGAGGGGCATGACGGAGGCATTGAGCACGGTGGTGCAGCCGCGCTCGTACTCTCGGAACTCGGCATTGATCTCGCTCGACACGGACACGTACGGGAAATGCGCCTCGAGGGCCAGGCGGAGCGCCTGCTCGTGGCCGGACGCGGCGTAGGCGTGGAGCAGACACACCGCGACGCTCTCGATGCCCTCGCGCTTGAAGTCCTCCACGATGGCGCCGAGCTCCTCCAGGTGCAGCCGCGTCAGCACGGTGCCGTCGGGCGCCACGCGCTCCGTCACCTCGCGGCGCAGCCGGCGCGGTACCAGCGGCTCCGCCTTGGCGGGCAGGTCGAGGCGGTAGAGGTGCAGCCGGCTCATGCGTCCGATCTCGAGCACGTCCCGGAACCCGCGCGTGGTGATGAAGCCGACGGGCGCCCCCGGTGCTCGACGATGGCATTGGTGACCATGGTCGTCCCATGGGCGAGGGTGGCCCACGGCCCCGTCTTGGGGGCGAGGGCCGCGATCCCGTTGAGCACGCCTTCGGCGGGATTGGCGGGGTGGTGGGGACCTTGCACGACTCCATCCGCCCCGCGGGATCCCACGCGACGACGTCCGTGAACGTCCCGCCCACGTCCACGCCTATCCGCACGCCCTCAGCCATGCGCTATGCCTCTCTCTCGTGGGCTACGTTCTGGGCCGTGGCCGGATCGAACTCTGGGTATGAGCCGCGAACGGTCGATCACGCGAGCACCATGAATGCGTCGGCGGGAAGGCGCAAGTGGATGATCTGGCCCGAGGCGAGAGGCATGGGCGCGGGCTCGCTCACGAACACCCTGGTACCGGTCACAGATGCCGGCGAGGCCGTCTTCCCCCAGCGGTACGCCTTGCTCCGGGCGAGATCGTGGGGAAATAATCCCAGGCGTTGCCGTCGGGGCTGTAATCCTGGCGGACGGTGCCCCAGGACCTCTCCGAGAGGTACGGGCCCCACCGCCTCCAGCCGGAATGGTCTTTCGTGATTTCGCGGAGACGCAGGTGCTCGCGGGTCAGAGGGGATACGGACATGACACGATCCTCCACTACGGGTGGGTTCCCTCCAATCGCGGCGATGAAGTCCCGGACCACGACGGCCTCGTGGAGGCGCATGGTGCTCCATTGAGCGGGGAAGGTCAAGGGCCCGGGGGCCCGGGCGAAGTCGCCAATTAGCGCCGGGCCATCATGGCGCGCGCGGCCTGAACGATGGCCTCGACAATGAAGTGGTAGCCCGTGCAGCGGCAGAGGTGGCCCGCGAGCATCTCGCGGATCTCCCCTCGCTCGGCGCGGGGCGCTCTTCGAGAAACGCGCACGCACTCATGATGATTCCCGGTGTGCAGTACCCACACTGGAGCCCGTGCTTCGCCCAGAAGGCTTCCTGGAGTGGGTGGAGGTCGTCGCCGGACGGCGCCACCCCTTCGATGGTCGTCACCTCGTGACCGTCAGCCTGGGCGGCGAGCATGAGGCAGGCACGCACGGGGAGACCGTCGAAGAGCACGGTGCAGGCTCCGCACACGCCGTGCTCACAGCCGACATGCGTGCCCGTCAGGTCGAGATCCTCACGCAGGAAGTCGGCGAGCGTCGAGCGCAGGTCCACGTCTCGTTCGTAGTCCTGGCCATTGATGTTTACCCGGACGGCCCGCTTCATGCCGGCCCCCGGCAGCGGCGGAGAGCGGCGGCGAGTACGCGTCCGGCGAGCGTGGCGGCCACGGTCTTGCGGTAGCGGGCCGACGCATGAATGTCGTCGTCGGGGAGAGCGCGGCCGCGGCCGCCGTGGCCGCTTCGAGGCAGCGGGCGGGGGTAGGCCTCGCCCCATGAGATGGGCCTCACCCGCCACCCCGCGGACCGGAGTACCTCCGACGCCGAAAAAGCCCAATCGCACATGCGACACGTCCCCGGCGTCACCGAGGGCCAGCACCGCGATGCACCCCACGAGCGCGAAGTCACCGTGGCGGCGTGCGACCTCGGCAAAGCCCCAGCCGGCGCCGGGGGCGGCAGGGTGAACCGGGCCGCCGTCGCCAGCTCGTCGGACCCGAGCGAGGTCGTGAGCGGAGCCACGTAGAGGTGGTCCGCGGCGATGACACGCTCACCTCCCTTGCGTCGCACCGTGACCGCTCCGTCGAGGCACAGGAACAGCGCGGGCAGCTCGGAAGCAGGGTCGGCGTGGACGAGATTTCCCACGACGGTCCCGCGGTTTCTGATCGGCTCATGCGCGACAGACGCGAGCACTTCAGCCACGAGGAGGGGAGCGCGGCCGCGCCCAGCGCTCGAGATCGCGCTGCCGGGCGAGCGCGCCGACGGTGAGCGCGCCCCCACCCTCCGAAAGCTCGTTGAGATCATCGCAGCGGTTGATGTCGACGAGCGCCGAGGGCGCGCCAGGCGGAGGGCCAGCATGGGGATGAGGCTCTGGCCACCCGCCAGCACCTTGGCCTCCGTCACCGTATCCGCCGAGCGCATCGACGGCCTCGGCCGCGCTCGATGGGGCCACATACTCGAATGGCGCGGGCTTCACGTTCTTCTCGCCGCCTCGATGAGGACCGAGGACCACGGATGGTCCCGAGGGCGTGCGAGTCACGCGGACATTGAAGGGGGCCAGCGCGTCCTCGACCGCATTGGCGATGGCGGCGGGAGGCGAGATGGCCCCGCCCTCGCCGACGCCCTTGACTCCCAGAGGGTTGCGCGGCGACGGGTACTCGAGATGCACGGTCTCGATGGGGGCAGCTCCATCGCGGTCGGCACGAGATAGTCCATGAAGGTGCCGGTCAAGAGCTGGCCCTGCTCGTCATAGACCATCTCCTCGAGGAGGGCGCCGCCCACGCCCTGCGCGACGCCGCCGTGAATCTGGCCTTCCACGATCACGGGGTTGATGAGCCTGCCGCAATCATGCGCGACCACGTACCGCAGCAGGCGGACGGCCCCCGTGCCCGGATCGACGTCCACGTGCGCCACGTGGACGGCGCTCGTGTACGTCACCGTCGGCTGGTGGTGGTAGACGGTCGCCTCGAAGTCTGGCGAGGCGACACCGGGCTTCGCGAAGGTGGGAAGGGCGGCCTGGATGACGCGACCGGATGGGAATCGCCGTGGCGGGCGCCCCGCGCACGGAGACGGCGCCGTCGGCGATCTCGATATCGGCGGGCGCCGCCTCGAGCAGCGCGCCCGCCGCCTCCACGAGCTTGTCGCGCACCCGGCCCGCCGCCACGTGAATGGAGCTGCCCGCGTTCACCGCGCTCCGCGAGGCGAAGGTGCCCACCCCGAAGGGAATGGCCGCGGTGTCCCCGCCCACCACGGTGACCCAGTCGAGAGGAATGCCGAGGGCATCGGCGGCGATCTGGGCAAAGGACGTCTCGTGCCCCTGCCCCTGGCTGCAGGCCCCCGTGGCCACCACCGCGCGTCCCGCGGCGTCGAGCCTCACCGATGGCGCCCTCGTAGGGCCCGATGGCCGTGCCTTCCACGTAGCCGGAGAGGCCGATGCCGCGATACACGCTCTGGGCGCGCAGCTCCTTCTGCTCCGCGCGAAGCGCGTCGTAGCCGGCGGCGGCCAGCGCCGCCTCGAGGCCCGCCTTGAAATCTCCGCTGTCGTAGACGAGCCGGTTGCCGTCGCGATACGGCAGGTCGATCTCGTACGGCAGGTCGGTGGCGGAGAGATAGTTCCGGCGCCGGAGGTCTGCGGGATCCATGGAGAGCTCGCGGGCGAGGCAGTCCACGATGCGATCCATGGCGAAGACCGTCTCCGGCCGGCCCGCTCCGCGATACGGCGCGTTCGGCGTCTTGTTGGTCACCACGCCGCGGCACTCGATCCGGAGATTCGGCACGCGATGCGGGCCGAGGAGATGGGCCACCGTGTTGTAGGGGAGCACGATGCCCCAGGAGTTGTAGGCGCCGAGATCCAGCCAGATCCGGTCGCGCACGGCGAGCATGGTGCCCGTCGCGCCGCGCCGCGATCTCGATATCGTGCACCTGGTGCCGCGCGTGGGCGGCGGCCATCATGTGCTCACGACGGTCCTCCGTCCATTTGACGGGGCGGCGCGCCGCGATGGCCGCGGCGGGAATGAGCAAGTCCTCCGGGTAGCCGTTGGCCTTGGTGCCGAAGCCGCCGCCCACGTCCGGCGCGATGACGCGGATCTTGTGCGGAGGCAGGCCAAGGGCCGCCACCAGCCCCTGCTGGACGAAGTGGACCACCTGGGTGCCGTTCCACGTGGTGAGCGAGCCGTCACGCGCGTCCCACTGCGCGACCACGCCGCGCGTCTCGATGGGCATGCCGACATAGCGCTGGATGTCGAAGCGCTGGCGCACCGTCACGTCCGCGGTGGAGAAGGCGGCGTCGGCGTCGCCGAAGCCGGTCTGGAAGAACACGGCGACGTTGTCGCCCCACTCGGGGTGAAGCACGGGCGCTCCTGCATCGGCGCCCGCGACCATGTCGGTCACCACCGGCAAGGGCTCGTACTCGACCTCGACCAGCTCGCCGCCGTCCTCGGCGAGGGCGCGGCTCTCCGCCAGCACCATGGCCACGATCTCGCCCACGAAGAGCACGCGGTCGCGCCCCATGGGGAGCTGCGGCACCTGCTTCATGGTCACGGCTACCCGCGCGGCCAGCCCCGGCGGTAAGGCGCCGAAGAGAGGCAGCGGCTTCATCCAGCGCTCCAGATCGGCAAAGGCGAAGACGCGGACCACGCCGGGGAGCCGGCGCGCCGCGTCTGTCTTCACGGAGACGATCCGGGCGTGCCCGTGCGGGCTCCGGACGAACGCCGCGTGGAGCATGCCCGGGAGCTTGATGTCGTCGACGTAGCGACCATCGCCGCGGAGAAAGCGAGGGTCTTCCTTGCGGCGTACGGAGGCTCCGAAGAGTTTCGCGCCCATGAACCGCCCGACCATACCAACAGGCCGCGCGGCTGTCCAGAGATCGCTCAGCGTGGGCGCGGCCGGGAGCTCTCCCTTGGCCATGGCGAGGTGATGCGGCCCGGGTGATGCCCTCCCCTGCACGAGTAGCCCCGCGAAGCCGAGGCCCCGGATCTTCGCCACGGTCGCTGAGTCAGACGGATCTCGCGCGATGACGATCAGCCGCACCCCGTCGTCGAGCGGCTCGGTCTTCGCGGACCATGCCGGCATGCGATCGAGCTCTGCCGTATGCGGGACGACCATGGCACGGATCGCCTGCTCTGTCCGCCCCGATCCCGTGACGTCCATGGTGAGGCCACCAGATACCGGCGTGGCCACGACGGCGGCGCGCAGCACCACCTCGTTCATGTCAATCAGGTGCTGGCGCAAACGCTCGAGGTCCACCTTGGACCAATCCGTGGCGGGATCGAGCTCGGAGGACGCGGACGACCTCGGCCATCGCCGCGAAGGCATCCTGGCCCGGCTGCGTCAGCCGGCCTGGGCCCGGATGATGCTGTCCGGGCATGGCTCCGTGGGCGCCGTGCCCATGCGGCATCGGGCCGGGCGGCGTGGCCGGCGGAGCCTGAGCCCCACGCCTCCGACGATGAGTGCGGGCCCGAGCGCCGCCGACCCGATAGCGATCACAGACGATCTCTTCATGGCTTCCTCCTGTCGGTCTGTTCGATCCAGGAGCGAGTGTGCCACTCGCGGCCCGTCGGGTCTGTGACCTGGGTCACGAAGCGCCAGCTCGGGCGATCTCAGCGAGGCGTTCGGGATTCCGGATCGTCACGCGCGAGCGGCTCCGCTTGACCACGCCGCCGCGCTCGAGCTGCTGAAAAGCCTCGCGAGACGAGCTCACGCACGGTGCCGAGCCTGGCCGCGAGCTGCTCGTGGGTCAGCCCGAGGTCGACCACGGCTCCCGGCGACGGGGGCCGGCCACCGGCGATGCTGGCGGCAAGCTCGAGGTGACGCGCCAGGCGCTCGATCACCTGGCGAAATGCCAGGTCCTCGGCGAGAGCGGCGAAGCGTCGGACGCGCCGGGCCATCGCCTCGAGCATGGCCAGAGCGACACCCGGGCGGCGACGGCAGAGATCGAGGACGGTCTCGCGCGGAAGAAGCAGGAGCCGCGCCGGCGCCACGGCGACGGCCGAGGCGATATACCCTTGCCCGTCGAAGAGCGGCGCTTCGCCGAGGGTGGCGGCCCCACACCTTCCGCGTGGAGCACCTGCTCACGGCCGCGCGGGGAGATCTGGCGCATCTCGACAGCGCCCTCGGCGATGACGAGAAGGCCTGAACACGCATCGCCCGCTTCGAAAGCGTGCTCGCCTCGCTTGAGGGCGCGAAACCGGCAGAGCCGAGCGAGCGCCGCGAGCCTCAGCTGGAGGGCAGCTTCCGAAAGTACGCTGAGCGTTTGAGGGCGGCTACAGCTCCCTTGTCACGGCACACGCGTTCATCCCATGGATATGGCCTGCGCCGGCTGTTCGCGAAGGCAGGGCAGGCGAGTGGCGGAGGCGGCGTCGCCAGCCGCGGGAGCCGGGGAGCATCTCATCGCGAAGACGCACCCCTGCGGGGCGGAAGCCTCGGAAATCGGGTGACGGCTGCTTCAGCATGAGCGCGGCTCCCTCCGGGTGAGCCGCCGTATGGATAGCAGCCGCCGTGGGAGCGGAACAAGCGACGGCACGGAGTCACGCGTATCGGACGCCTTCGTGATTGGCCAAGCTCTGGTGGTACTCTGGCGCGCCGGGCGATGGCGGCCGGCAGCATAACCCCGCACCCCAGGAGGAACACATCAGCATGGACGCGCGCGACCTTCTCCTCGAAGAGCACAGCGCAATGCACTCCGCCGCCGTGGGCGGCAACAAGGCGTCCATGGCCGAGCGGATCTTCGCCGGTCTCACCGATGACCAGATGCGGGTGCGCCCGCGCGAAGACCTGAACTCGCTGGCGTGGATCATGTGGCACATCGCCCGCGCCGAAGACATCATGGCCAACGTCATCGTCAACGGACGCAACCAGGTGTTCGACGACGGCTGGGCGCCCCGCCTCAAGATCGCGCGCGTCCCGACTTCGGCATCGGCATGAGCAAGGCCGAAGTCGCGGAGATGAGCGAGGCGGTGGACCATCGCCGCCCTCCGGGACTATCGGGACGCCGTGGGCGCCGCACGCGCGAGATCGTGGACGCCTACGGCGCCAAGGACTGGGAGGGCGAGGTGGAGGCGGCCGCGGCCGAGCGGGCGGGCGCCCTTGGCTGCTTCGGCCCGCGCACCGAGTGCCCTCGTCAAGGGCATGACGGGCCGGCCGCGGCGCGCCGTGCTGGAGCAGCATGCGCCATCATGCACTCGGCCGGGCACATGGGCGAAGGCGCCACCGTGCGGGCGGCGGGAGGCTTCGGCACCGGATGTAAACGCCCTCACCCTAGCCCTCTCCCCGATGGGGAGAGGGCTCTACCGTTCCCTAAGCAGGGGGCAGCCCGTCGAGAAAGTCGCGCAGCACCCGGTTGAACGCTTCCGGCTGGTCCAGGTTGGACGAGTGCCCGGCGCCGGCGATCACCTCGAGCCGCGCGCCGGGGATCTTCTTGGCCATGTACTCGCAGGGAGCGATGAAGGGCTGGTCCTGATCGCCCACGATGATCAGCGTGGGCACCTGCACGCCGGCCAGCCCGTCGATCACCTGCGAGCCTTCCTGGGCCAGCATGCCACGCGCGGCGTGGGCGAGGCCCTGGGCCGAGCGGTGCTCGCCCATGGCCTCGCGCATCTCCCGGCTCCGGCCGCTGAGGGCGTCGAGCCCGCGGCTCTCCAGCTCGGCCGCGCGCTCGTGGGCGCGTTGATTCCAGGCGGGCGCGCGCCTCCGCGTTGCGATAGCCGGGTCCCGAATCGCAGATGACGAGGGCGCGGACCATCTCCGGATGGGCGAGATAGAAGCCCAGCGAGGCGTAGCCGCCCAGCGAGAGGCCGCCGATCACCGCGCGTTGCGCTCCCACGTGCCGGAGCGAGGGCGGCGCATGTCGGCCACGGTGAGATCGGCCGAGTACTTCGAAGGATCGCCGGGGCTCTCGGTCTGCCCATGCCCGCGCATGCTCCAGCTGATGACCCGGTAGTCCTTGAAGGCGCGGTGCTGGCCGTCCCACATGCGCCGCGTGGCCGAATAGCCGTGGCTCAGAAGCACGGGGGGCCCGCTCCCCGACACCTCGTAGTCGATCTCGATTCCGTTCAGCCGTGCTCGGCTCATCGTGGATCTCCTTCCTGCGGTCTCAGTCGACCAGGGACGCATAGAGTCAGGACCCGCAGCTCGCGGCGCAGCGGATATGACGACGGCGGCACGCCGAGACTGCGTCATGAAAATGACGATGAGATCCTCCGCGGGATCGATCCAGAAGGCGGTGCTCGCCGCCCCGCCCCACGCGAACTCGCCCGCCGTGCCGAGGATCTGCGCCCGCGCCGGCGACTGCATGCACCGAGAAGCCGAGGCCGAAGCCCACGCCCGCGTAGGCCGTCTCCGTGAACATGCCCGCCTGGGCGAGCGTCGGTCAGATCTGGCCCGCCGGGAGGTGGTTCATGGTCATCAGCTCCACCGTCTTCCGCCCGAGGAGCCGCACGCCGTCCAGCTCGCCCCATGTTCCGCAGCATGGACGTGAAGCGGAAGTAGTCCGGCGCCGTCGAGACGAGCCCGCCGCCGCCCGAGAAGAAGCTGCACTCGCGATACTGCTCTGCTCCGGGTCGTCGATCAGCTTGAGGCTGCCCGTCGGCCTGCCGCTCGTAGTTGGCGGCGAAGCGCGGCGCCTGCTCGTCCTCGAGCACGAAGCCGTGTCGCGCATCCCCAGCGGCTCGAGGATGTGCTCGCGCAGGTAGGCGTCGAGCCGCTGCCCGGAGATCACCTCGATCAGGTGCCCGATCACATCGGTGGACACGGAATAGTTCCAGCGGGTGCCCGGCGAGAACTCGAGGGGCAGCTCGGCGAGGGTGTCCACCATGTCCTGGAGCGTGTAGCCGCTCCGCGTCTGGTCGGCCACGCCCAGCTTGCGATAGGCGGCGTCCACGTTGGTCCGCTCCATGAAGCCGTACGTGAGGCCCGAGGTGTGGCTGAGGAGATCACGGATGGTCATGGGGCGCTCCACCGGCGCCGTCTTGAACGTGGGGTAGTTGCCGCCCACGAAGACGCGCAGGTTCTGCCACGACGGAATGAAGCGGTGCACGGGATCGTCGAGCTGGAACCGCCCTTCCTCGTAGAGCATCATCAGCCCCACGCTGGTGATGGGCTTGGTCATGGAGTAGATGCGCCACACGGCGTCGGCGGTCACGGGCCGCCGCCGCTCGATCTCGAGATGCCCCTGCGGCTCCAGATAGGCCACCTGCCCTCGCCGGGCCACGAGGGTCAGGGTGCCGGCAATCTTCCCCGCGTCGATGTAGCGCTTCATGTGGTCGCCGATCCGAGCCAGGCGCAACGACGAGAGACCGACGTCTTCAGGCTTCACGGGCATACCGCCTCCTTGTAGGCAATCAGTTCAATGACCCGCGCGTGCGGAGCTCCCGCTTGCTCGTTCGGTCGAAGCGGGCATCGAGTCCTCCGGCCCGTGAGCTTACCAAATCACGCGGGCTCGAGGGTGTGAAGGGCGCCGGGGTCGCCGCCCACGCACAGAAATGCTAAACTGCCGACTCTATGACCACTCCCGAATGGACCCGCTACACGCGCGCCCTCCTCCATTGCCGCCGCGGTTGGACGAACCCCGCTGGTCAGGCTCAATCGCGTGACGGCGGACGTCAAGCCCGCCCTCTACGTGAAGGTCGAGTGGTACGGAGCCACGGGCAGCCTCAAGGACCGCATCTACCTCCACATGTTCGAGCGCGCGGAGGCGCGGGGCGACCTCAAGCCCGGCATGAGCGTCCTCGAATGCTCGACGGGGAACGCGGGCATCGCCTGCTCGTGGGTGGCCGCCGTCAAGGGCTATCCCTGCACCATCGTGATGCCCGAGGGCATGAGCGAGGAGCGGAAGAAGATCATGCGCGCGTACGGCGCCGACCTCGTCTTCACCAAGGGCGGCGAGAGCGACGTGGATCTCTCGCTCCACAAGCTCCAGGAGATCCGCGCCGGCGACCCCGCCCGCTACTGGGTCCCGGGCCAGTTCGACAACACGGACAATGTGGAGGCCCACGTCCTGACCACGGGACCGGAGATTCGTGAGCAGATGGACGGACGCATCGGCGCCTTCGTGGACTCCCAGGGATCGGGCGGGCTGCTCACCGGAGTGGGGCGCTACCTGCGTCAGCACGATGCCGCGGTCAAGCTCTACGCGGTGGAGCCCGCGGAGTGCGCGCTCCTGTCGAAGCGCGCGTGGGGCCACCACGGCATCGAGGGCATCGGCGACGGCTTCGTCCCGCGCAATCTCGACGTCTCCCAGCTCACCGGGATCATCACCACCACCACCGAGGAAAGCGTCACCACGGCCCGCCGCCTCGCCCGGGACGAGGGCATCTTCTGCGGCATCTCGAGCGGCTGCAACGTGGCGGCCGCCCTCAAGCTCGCGCGGCGCCACCCGGAGCTGCCCTCCATCGTGACCATCATCAACGACACGGGCCAGCGCTACTTCACCACCCCGCTGTGCGGGGAGGACAAGCACGTGGACATCCCCGAGCGCGATCACCCGCTCGATCCCCACACCGTGGAGCAGCTCGACCGCTATCAGAAGGCCTGGGAGATCATCGGGTGACGATTTCCCGCCGCGAGTACGACTTCCAGGCGGCCCGGCACCGCCTCGAAGGTAAGGCCAAGTCCGCCGGCGAGAAGCTCACCACGATCGACGACGCGGTAGCCCGCGTCAAGAACGGCGACCACGTCGCCTTCGGGGGCTGCCTCTTTCTCGCGCACTCCCTCGCCCTCGTGCGCGCCCTCCTCCGCCGCCGCCCCACCGGCCTCAGCATCTCGCGCAACCTCATGTGCTACGAGGGCGAGTGGTGCATGGTGGCGGGGGCGGTGGACAAGATCGTCACGTCGTGGATGGGCATCGGCCTGCCCTGGGGATTGTCGAAGATCCACCGCGAGTACGTCGAGTCGGGGCGGGTGTCCATGGAGGAATGGAGCCATCTCGCCCTCGGCCTGCGCTTCCGCGCGGCGGCCATGGGGGTTTCCTTCCTGCCCTCGCTGACCATGATGGGCTCGAGCCTGGTCGACGTGGGCGGCTCCAAGATCATCGACTGCCCCTACACCGGCGAGAAGCTCCTGGCCGTGCCTGCCCTCTTTCCCGACGTGGCCCTCCTGCACGTGCACCGGGCGGATCGCTTCGGCAATTGCCAGATCGACGGCTATCCGCACATGGACTCGGATATCGCGCGGGCCGCGGCCACCGTCGTCGTCACGGCGGAGGAGATCGTCTCCGAGGAGGAGATTCGCCTCCATCCGGATCGCACGGTCATCCCCGGCTTCGCGGTGGACGCGCTCGTGCACGTGCCGTATGGCTCCCTATCCCCACGAGTGCTACGGGCTCTACGACGCCGACCCCGACCACTTCTCCACCTATGTCGACGGCATCAACCGGCACGGCGCGGCCGGCGTGCAGGCCTACCTCGACCGCTACGTCTACGGTCCGGCTACCCATGTGGAATACCTCTCGCTCTTCGGGGAGACCGCGCTCGCCGACGCCGGGCGACGCGGCCGGGAGCTCGTGTCGTGAGCGGACCCGCCCACGGCGTGACGTCCAACGAGCTGCTCGCCGTGATGGGCTCGCGCGAGCTCAAGGACAACACCACGGTCTTCGCGGGGGTGGGCGCGCCCATGCTCGCCTCGGGCCTCGCCCAGCGCATGCATGCCCCGCTCCTCACCATGGTGATCGAGGGCGGCATCGTGGGTCGAAGTGGAAGCCAGGCTCGCTCCCCATCTCCACCAACGAGATGCGCGCGGCCTATCGCGCCCAGATGCTGCCCGGCATCACGGACGCCTTCCTCCTCGCCCAGCGCGGCTTTCTCGACGTGGGCTTCATCGGGGGCGCCCAGATCGACCGCTACGGCAACCTCAACACGAGCGCCATCGGCGGCAGCTACGACAAGCCGAAGGTGCGCCTGCCCGGCACGGGGGGCCAACGACATCATCTCCCTGTGTCGCGAGGTCATCATCCTCACCGTGCACGAGAAGCGGCGCTTCACGGACACCGTGGACTTCATCACCAGCCCGGGATGGCTCTCGGGACGGGACGCGCGGCGGAAGAGCGGGCTGCTCTTCGGCGGCGTGGGACGCGTGGTGACCACCATGGGCGTCTTCGGATTCGACCCGGAGAGCCGGCAGATGCGCCTCGAAGCGCTGCACACGGGGGTGAGCGTCGACGAGGTGAAGGCGAACACCGGCTTCGATGTGCTGGTCTCCGATGCGCTGACGACTACGAAGCCGCCTACGGATGAGGAGCTCGGGATACTGCGCATGATGGATCCGGCGAGGCAGTTCCTTTAGACCGTCCCTTTAGACCACCCCTCACCCTGCCCTCTCCCCTGAGGGAGAGGGATTAGAAGAGGAGCGATGTGACGCAATTCGGGCTCGCGATCAGGAACTTCGTCGGACCGGGCGAGGTGCCCGACGTCAAGGGACTCTACGCTTACGCCGAGCGCGCGGAGGCGCTGGGCTTCGAGTCGCTGTGGGCGTGGGATCACATCCTCCTCGGCGTGGAGCCGTCCTTCCCCATCATCGACTCCATCACCACGCTGGGCGCGGTGGCCGCGCGCACGAGCCGGATCAAGCTCGGCACCGGCGTGCTCGTGCTGCCCCTGCGCAATCCGGTGGTCGCCGCCAAGGCCCTGGGCAGCCTCGACGTCATCTCGGGAGGTCGGCTCGTCCTCGGGGTGGCCGCGGGCTGGTATGCGCGCGAGTTCGACGCGGTGGGGGTGCCCTTCAAGCAGCGCGGCCGCCTCTTCGAGCGCAACCTCGACATCCTCATGCGCCTGTGGACGGAGGAGCGCGCCACCCTCAAGGTCGACGAGTTCAACCTGCGCGAGGCGGTGATGGTCCCCCGGACGGTCCAGCGCCCGCGGCCTCCCATCCTCATCGGCGGCTACGTCGATGCGGTGCTCAAGCGCGCGGGCACGGTGGGCGACGGCTGGCTCACCTACTTCTACACCCCGGAGAGCTTCACCAAGTCCTGGCAGAAGGTGCAGGCCTTCGCCAGGGAAGCGGGGCGCGATCCCTCCAAGCTCACCGCGACCAATCAGCTCGCCATCTACGTGGGACGGAACCGCGCGGAGACGGAGAAGGACATGCGTCACTGGCTCTCCACCGAGTGGGACACCGCGGCATGGAGCGAGTCGACCATCGAGCACGCCATCCACGGCTCGGCCGAGGAGTGCATCGAGCAGCTGCGGGCCCACGTCAAGACCGGCGTGGACCGCATCATCCTCATTCCCTATCGCTACGAGCCCGCGCAGGTGGAGCGGGTCGCCAAGGAGGTCTTGCCAAAGCTATGACTACCTACATCGACGTCAACTGCGACATGGGCGAGAGCTACGGCCGCTGGACCCTCGGCAATGACGAGGGGTGATGCCTCACATCACCTCCGCCAATGTCGCCTGCGGCTTTCACGGGGGCGACCCGCACGTGATGCGCAAGACGGTGGAGCTGGCCCTCAAGCACGGGGTGGCCATCGGCGCCCACCCCGGCCTGCCCGATCTCATGGGCTTCGGCCGGCGCCGCATGGAAGTCTCGCCGCAGGAGATCAAGGACTACCACCGCTACCAGGTGGGCGCTCTCAATGCCTTCGTCAAGGCCTCCGGGGCCACCCTCCAGCACGTCAAGGCGCACGGCATCCAGTACCACATGTTCGAGGAGAATCTCGACCTCGGCCGCGCCTCGGCCGAGCAGGTGCTGGAGCTCGATCCGAACCTGATCCTCATGGTCATGGCCATGACCAAGTACGACGCGGAGGCGCGCAAGACGAAGGTGCGGGTGGCCGCCGAAGGCTTCGCCGACCGCGTGTACGCCGACGACGGCCAGCTCGTCTCGCGCAAGCTCGGCAAGGACTCGCTCATCACCGATCCGCCCAAGGCGGCGGAGCAGGCCGTCCGCATGGCCATGGAGCAGAAGGTCAAGACCATCACGGGCAAGACCATCACCGCCAAGGTGGACACCATCTGCATCCACGGGGACAGCCCGGGCTCCGACAAGATCGTGGCCGCGGTCCGCGAGGGCCTCGTCAAGGCGGGGGCCACCGTGAAACCACTGCGCGACTGGTTCAAGGGCTAGGCGGGCTTGCCCCGCCTGGCCGTCCTCGCCGGCGGAGGCGCACTGAAGAGGACAAGGCGAGCAAATCCGCGGAAGCCGCGGCGGGGCTCAGCTACGCGTTGCCCACCACGATCATCATGGGCGCCATCACGGGCACCGGAGGCGCCGCCTATGACGTGGGGAATGGCGACTACAACCGGAAGATCGACGAGCGGATCGACCGGATCCGCTCGACCTGCAAGATCAGCTAGAGGGCTCATCATGCGTCGCATCGCTCTGGCTCTGGCCGCCACCGGACTGCTCGTGGCCTGCGCGTCGGCCCCGCCCTCGCCCTCGCCGGCCGCGCGCGCCGATCTCGCGTCCACGGGGAAGCTGCGCGCCGGCATCAACTACGGCAACGTGGTCCTCGTGCAGAAGGATCCGGTCACCGGCGAGTCACGCGGGCCGGCCATCGAGCTGGCCCGCGAGCTGGGCAAGCGCCTCGGCGTGCCCGTCGAGATCGTCGCGTATACGAGCGCGAGCACCGATGTTCGACGGGGCCCGGACGGGCGCGTGGGACATCGCATTCCTCGGGGCCGATCCCGCCCGCGCCGGCGAGGTCGACTTCACCGCCGCCTATCTGGAGCTCGAGGCGACCTACCTCGTGCCCGAGGGCTCTCGCCTGCTCAGCATGGGGGACGTCGATCAGGACGGAGTGCGCGTGGCCGCGCCGGCGCGGGCGGCCTACGAGCTCTATCTCAGCCGGAGTCTCCAGCGGGCCAACCTCGTACGCGTCGAGAACGCGAGTGTGGCATTCGAGCTGCTCGCGACGGGCAGGGTGGAAGCGCTGGCCGGGCTGCGGCAGGCCCTCGTGCCCCTCGCCGAGAAGCTCCCCGGATCGCGAGTCCTCGACGGCCGGTTCATGGCCGTGCAGCAGGCGGTGGGCATTCCCAAAGGCCACGACGCGGGGCTCGCCTACCTTCGCGCCTACGTGGAAGAAGCCAAGGCGTCGGGAATGGTCGCCCGCTCGATCGAGAAGACGGGCTTCCGCGGGGTGGCCGTCGCCCCTCGGTCTCCGTAAGACCTCAGTAAGACCCGAGGATGTCCTCGAGCCGCGCGGTGGCGCGCTCCCAGTCGAAGCTGCGCGTGACGAGCTCCCGTCCTTGCCTGGCGATGCGCTCTCGAAGCGCCCCGTCGGCCACCATGCGCTCCAAGCAGGCCGCGAGCGCGGCGACGTCGCGGTGGGGAGCGACGAGGGCCGTCATGCCGTCGCTCGCGTAGTCGCGGCTGCCCCCGTTGTCGAAGGTGACGAGGGCGGCGCCGCAGGCGCATGGCCTCCATGGAGGGCATGCCGAGTCCTTCATCCCATGAAGGACAGAGATAAATCGGGCAGCGGCTGTAGGAGCCAGGCCAGACGCTCCTGGGGCAGGTTCGGGTAGAACTCGTCGTAGGGTAACGCCTCGCGCGGCGCCTTGACCCCGAAGCCCACGAGCTGTACCTCCGGGTGCCGCACCTTCACCGCGGCCATCGCCTCCAGCCCCTCGCGCACGCCCTTCCACGCGTAGTCGTGGTGCAGCATGAGCACGCGGAGCGCGTCGGCGGAGCGGGCGCCCTCCACCGGGTGGAAGAGATCGCGATCCACCGGCGTGACGAGCACCTCCGCCTCCCGCGCCGAAGCGCTCCTTCATGATGTCCCGAAGCCACGAGGAGATGACGATCTTGCGCGAGCGGCAACCCATAGGTCGCGTCGACGCGCGCAGGGTCGCCGTGGTAGAGGCTCTCGAAATGCTGGACGAGGTAGAACTTGGCGCCGGCCCGCGCCGGTGCCTCGGCCACCGCATGGGCGGACTGCCAGGCGGTGGCGACGAGCGCGTCCGCGTCGGGCAGGCGCGCGGGATCCCACGTCGTGACCCAGCGGACGCGGGCGCGGAAGCCGCGGACCCAGTCAGGTCCCTGCCCGCGGAGGTTCCGGGCCCATGCGGTCCACGGCCGCTTGGCCGGCACCATCACCGTGACGTCGTGCCCGCGCCCCGCGAGCCGATCCGCATACGTGAGGATGGCGCGCACGCCCCCGCGATACGCAGATGGGGCGCCAAAAACTAATCTTCACGCCGTTCCCTCTCCCCTCCGGGGAGAGGGCAGGGTGAGGGGCAGTCAAAACTCCGCGTGTCGGCCCCACCCTCACCCTACCCTCTCCCTCCCGGGAGGAGGGACTCGGCCGCTCATCCCTCTGGGGCAGTCGAGCACCGCGTCCAGCCCCACCTCACCCTGCCTCTCCCTCCCAGGAGAGGGTTTGAGCGTCATCAGATGGCCATGGAGACTCTGGCCGGTGCGGCGGTAGGCGCCGGGATCGAGCACGACGTTGATGCAGGTCACCTCGGTCGAGCCCATGGCCCGCTCCAGCGCGGGGCGGAGCTGCGTCGGCTCCGTCACGTGAATCCCCTTGCCGCCGAGCGCCTCCACCATCTGGTCGAAGCGCGTGAACGGCAGCGAGGTCGCGACCTGCCGCTCGGCGCCGAAGAAGGAGAGCTGCGGATTGCGGATCTGGCCCCAGCCGCCGTCATTGCCGATCACCACCGTCATGGGCAGCTTGAAGCGCACCGCGGTCTCCATCTCCATGCCGTTGAGCCCGAAGGCGCCGTCGCCCGCGATGAGGAGCACGCGGTCGGCCGGCCGCAGGAGCTTGGCCGCGATGGCAAACGACGGGCCCACGCCGAGGCAGCCGAACGGGCCCGGGTCGAGCCATTGCCCCGGCCGCTGCAGCGCGACTATCTTGGCCGCGCAGCCGACCACGTCGCCGCCGTCGCCCACCACCGTGGTGTGCTCGTCCACCATGGCCGCCAGCTCGTGACCGAGGCGATAGTGGCTGATGGGCACGCTGTCCGAGAGCCGCTCGGCCATGAGCCGGTCCTGGCTTTCCGTCTCCTTCTTCGCGATGGCCTGGCGCCACGAGTCGAATCGCGCGCCCACGCCCTTGGCCAGCGCGCTCGTGGCCGCGCGGAGGGTGAGCCCGATGTGCGAGGCGAGCCCCAGCTCGAGGGGGCGGTTGCGTCCCAGCTCGACCGGATCGCAGTCGACCATGACCACGCGCGCATGGTCGGCAAAGGACGGCGGCCGGCCGTAGCCCAGCCGGAAGTCCAGTGGCGTTCCCAGGACGAGGACGAAGTCGGCCTGGCCCAGGGCGAAACCGCGCGCCTGGGAGAAGGCAAGCGGATGGCGAGTGGGCAGGCATCCGCGCCCGGCGCCGTTCATGAACACGGGCACGCCCGCGGCCTTGGCGAATGCCTCCGAGATCGGCGGCCGCGTCGTCCCAGTACACGCCGCTCCCCGCCATGACGACGGGACGCTCCGCGCCGACGAGGAGATCGGCGAGCTTTTGAACGGAGTCGGGATCAGGGCGCGAGCGGCCGGCGATGCACGTAGGCCGTGGGAATGGGCGCGAGCCGATCCTCGATCATCGTCATCAGCACGTCCACGGGGATCTCGACGAAGACCGGACCGGGGCGGCCGGTGAGCGCGGTGCGGATGGCCGTGGTCAGCACCTCGGGAATCTGCCGCGTCTCTGACACCGTCCACGAGCCCTTGGTGATGGGCCGGAGCAGATCCACCTGCTCGACTTCCTGCAGCGAGCCGAGGCCGCGCAGGCCGAGCGGAGCCGCCCCGCCGATGAGGAGGAGCGGGCTCCGGGCGGAATAGGCGTTGGCCACGCCCGTCACCGCGTCCGTCACCCCCGGGCCGGCCGTGACTGCGGCCACTCCGATATTGCGGGTGAGGCGCGCGTAGGCGTCGCCCGCGTGGGCGGCAGGCCTGCTCGTGGCGCACGTCCACCACCTCGATGCCTTCGGTGATGCAGCCGTCGTAGATGGGCAGGATGTGGCCGCCGCAGAGGGTGAAGACGTGGCCGACGCCCGCCTGCTTGAGCGTCCGCGCCACCAGATGCCCGCCACTCAGATCCGGCATGGTCGGCTTCTCCCTCACGTGCCTGCGGGCCCTCGGACGTGGAGACGGTAGAAGCGGAAGAGATCGTTGGCGATGGGGAGGATCTCGACATCGCCGAACCCTGCCTCGAGCGCATAGCGACGCAGGGTGGCGGGGCGCATGACGGTACCCGTTCCCGCCGAGGGCTGCTCGGCCAGTCCGGCGGGAGGCAGCACAGCACGCTGAACCCGTACATCATCCGCTCGATCAGTGTCGCCGGGCGCGGTGAACGTCTCGGCCACCCGCTCGTCCATCACGAGCACCGCGCCTCCTTCGGCGAGGAGCCCTCGCACCGTGCGGAGCGCATCCACGGGGCGTGACATGTCGTGCAGCGCCTCGAAGATCGTCACGAGGTCGTAGCGCCCCGCGAGCGCCGGATCGCCGGCGTCGCGAGTGGAGATCGTGACGCGCTCGGCCAGCCCGGCCTCCGCGACATTGGCGCGGGCGAGGGCGACCGACGCCTCGTCCGAGTCGAAGCCGTCGACGCGCACCTTGGGGTAGGCGCGCGCGATGGCGATGCTCGACCAGGCGGCGCCGCAGGCCACGTCGGCGACCCGGGCCGGGGGATCACCGGCGAGGCGCGCGTGAATGTCGAGAATGGCGGGCAGCCACTCCGTGCCCAGCAGCTTCAGAAAGGCCGGCCGGTTCTGCCCCGCCTGTCCCTCGCGTGGATCGGCCCCGAAGGCGCTCCACGAGATCCCCTCGCCGCTGCGGAACGCCTCGAGCAGCGCGGGCAGCGGGCGCGTGAGCCCGACGACCAACTGGACGACCGGGGCGAACCAATTGAGGCTGTCGGGGTCGAGCAACACCTCGGCGTGCTCGGCGGACAGCGCGTAGCGTCGGGCCTCCCGGATCGGCGGCGGAATCCACCTCGAGAATTCCCGCCACCGCCTGCTGCTCGAGCCACTCGCGCGCGTAGCGCCGGTTGATGCCCGCAGCCGCCGCCAGCTCTGCGGCGGTGGTGGGAAGACCAGACCGGAGCGCCCGGTAGAGTCCGAGCCGGTCCCCCAGGTAGACACAGCAGATCTCCATGGTGTTCAGGGCGGACTCGGTGAGCCGCCCGACCAGGGCTTCCCGCCGATCCGTCGATGGACTGGCGCTTTCCACGACGCCTCCTTGCACGGGAGGCCGCCCCTCAGTGCCGGGGCGGCACGTGGACCACTTCGAGCTTGAGCCGATCCGCGTCCTCGAAGAACACCGCGTAGTAGCCCGGCGCGTATTCCGGGAACTCGCGCGGGGTGCCGTAGAGCGTGCCCAGGCCTCGGGGTGCCGAGGAACTCGTCACGAAACCGGTCCACGTCCTCGCGCCGCTCCACCCGGAAGGCGAGGTGATTGAGGCCGGTGCCCTTGCCGGTGGAAGCCTCGCCCGCCGAAGCGCGCCTCCGTGGGCATCAGCCAGATGTTCACCCGGCCGTCGAGAACGCGGCCACCCCGCCCTCGTCGTGGATGACCCGCCATTCGAGATACCGGAAGAGATCCCGGTAGAAGGCCGCTCCGCGCGTTCCCCGAGCTCACGTTGATCTGCAGATGGTAGAGCCGCGACGTCATGCTACCAGAACTTCTCCCACTTGACGCTCTTGCGGTCCATGCCTTTCTTCACCAGGGCGTCGCGGACGGCGTTGACGGTGTCGCCGCCGCCGCACACGTACACCACGAGCTTGTCCACGCTGTGGACGAGCCGATCGACGGCGGCCGCCGCTTCGCCCGTCTCGCCGCGCCAGCCTGCCGGGCGCCTCTCGCACCGCCGGGACATAGGTGAATCCTGGATAGCGGCGGGCCAGCGAGCGGAACTCGGCGTCGTAGAGGAGCCACGAGGATCGCGCGCCCAGTAGATCAGGATGGTGGGGCGGCCGTAGCCCGTCTCGTAGAGGTCGGCGAGGATGGCCCGCACCGCCACGATGCCGATCTCCTCGGCCACGAAGACGGCGCGGCGCGGATCCGCGCGATTGAAGACGAAGCCGCCCGTGGGGCCCTTGAACTCGACCGGGATCGCCCGCCTTGAGGGCGCGAAGCCACTGCGAGCCGAGGCCACCGGAGCCACGTCCACGGATATCGTGATGGTCCGCCGATGCGTAGGCGACGACCATATGGTCCACGCGCGCACGACCTTGGGGCCGAATGGAACGGAGATCCACTGCCCCGCCTCGAAGGCGAACTCCGGCGGATCGACCATGCGGAGATCCACCTCGATCACTTCCGGCCGCGGCCAGCGAATCGCCGCCACCTCCGCCCGGCACTCTCTGGGCTTCTGCGCCAACTACCGACCCCGATCCCCTCGCCCGCGGAGGTGAGGGCAGGGTGAGGGGAGTTCAGCCCCATCTACGCGTTCGAAACTTCGGGAACAGTTCCGCGGCGAAGATCTCGATCTGCCGCGCCTCATCCGCGGCATCGCAGATGGCGTCGAGCACGAAGTGCGAGCACCCCGCATCGATGAAGCGCTGGAGCTGCTCCGCGCACTGGGCGGGCGTGCCGATGATGCCGTACTTTCGCGCGAGAGGCCCGAAGTCCTGGGCATAGCGCTTCGACAGCCGGTCCACCCACACGCGCTCGGCGCTCTCGTAGTCCTTGCCCACGGTGATGAAGGTCAGGTGCGCCTTCTCGAAGCCCGCGAGCGATCGGCCGGCCGCTTCCGCCGCCGCCTCGATCTTGGTCACGCTCTGCTTGTAGCGCTCCGGCTGCACGACGTACGAGATCCAGCCGTCGCCCTGCCGCCCGGCGCGGGCGAGGGCGGCGTCGGAGCGGCCTCCGACCCAGATGGGCGGCGCGGGCTTCTGCACCGGCTAGGGTCGATGCTCACGCCCTCGAACTCGGTGAAGCGCCCCTTGAAGGACGCGGGCGAGTCGCGCCACAGCGTGCGGACGACGTCGATGCCCTCGGTCACCCGGGCTCCGCGCTCCTTGTGCGGGATGCCGCAGGCCTCGAACTCCTTCGGGTTCTCGCCGCCCACTCCCACCCCGAAGATGAGCCGCCCGCCCGAGAGGACGTCGAGGGTCGAGCTGATCTTGGCCGCCACCGTGGGCTGGCGCAGAGCGAGCAGGTAGACGCCCACCGCCGAGACGCGACGCGAGTGGTGATGCCGGCATACGAGGCGAGCAGGGTCAGCGATTCGTAGATGGCGCCGTGAAAGGACACGTGATCGCCCGTCCACAGCGAGTCGAAGCCGAGCTCGTCCACGCGCCGGGCGATGGCGAACTGCTCCTCAGGGGGATGCAAGCATGAGAAACGCACCGAAGCGGATGGGCGGCATGGTCTTACCTCGGAAACGCGTCCTTCACCCCGCCGTCCACCGTGATGGTGCAGCCCGGTGGTCTTGGCCGAGCGCTCGGAGGCGAGGAAGAGCACAGCCTCCGCCACGTCCTCGGGGAGGATGGGCGCGGCCAGGATATTGCGCTTGCGATAGAAGTCCTCGAGCTGCGTCGACCGAGATGCCCTGGCGCGCGGGCGCGCTCGCGCCGCACGTCCTCCGACCAGAGCTTCGAATCGCGGAAGACGGCGTCCGGGTTCACGATGTTGGAGCGGATGCCGTGCGGTCCCCCTCGAGCGCCAGCACCTTGGCGAGCTGGGCCTCGGCGGCCTTGGCGGCCGAGTAGGCCGCGAAGTCCTTGCCCGGCGACATCACGTTCTTGGTCGCCACGAACACGAAGGCGCCGCCCAGGCCCTGCGCCTTGAGCACGCGCATGCCCTCGCGCGCCACCAGGAAGTGCCCGGTGGAGTTGACGGCGAACGAGCGCTCCCAGTCGGCGAGCGTCATCTGGTCCACCGGCGAGGAATGCGCGATGCCCGCGTTGGAGACCACGATGTCGAGGCCGCCGTAGGCGAGCACCGCCTCCTCGAACGCCGCGCGCACCGAGGCCTCGCTCGCCACGTCCATGCCGAGGCCGATGGCCCGCGCCGGCCCCACCGCCGCTACCACCTCGTCGGCCACCTTGCGCGCACCGGCGGCGTCGAGATCGCCCACCACCACGTGCGCGCCCTCGGCGGCAAGCCGGAGGGCGGCCGCCCGGCCGATGCCGGAGGCGCCGCCCGTCACGAGGACGATCCGCCTCGCCAGCTCCTTCTCGGGAGGCGCCTGGCTGAGCTTGTAGAGCTCGAGCGGCCAGTACTCCACGTCGAAGGCCTCCTGGGCGGAGAGCGACACGTAGGCGCCGAAGGAGGTGGCCGCGCCCAGGACGGAGATCGTGTGGTGGTAGATGTCGCTCACGATGCCCGCGGTCGCGCCGATCCTTGCCCGTGGTGAACATGCCCAGGCCCGCCACCGCGATCACGCGCGGAAAGGGATCCGCTCGGCGCGGTGCCTCCTGCCCGTCTTGACGTACGCGGTGTAGTCGTCCACGAAGCGCTCGACGGCGGCCTTGATGGCCGCGGCCACCGCCGCGGGATCGCGCGGGTCGTCCACCGCGGCGAAGCAGGGCAGCCGCTTGGTGTAGATCGTGTGGTCCGGAGTGGCGGGCCCGATTCTCGACAGCGCGTCGGCTTCCCTGGCGCACGCGAACTCGAGCACGTCCGGCGCGTCGTCGAAGCCCATGACCACGCGGCGCTCCCGTCCCACCAGCCCGCGCAGGACCGGGCGCCACCGCGAGGGCAACCTTCCGCCTCTCTTCCGGCGACGCGGCAGGCACCGCCACGCCGCCGAAGCGCGCCCGGCCCTTCGCGCGGTGCGCGATCGCCTCCTCGGCGCGGCTGATCAGCTCCACCGTCGAGAGATAGGCTTCCTTGACGGTGGCGCCCCAGCAGATCGTCCCGTGCTTCTCGAGGAGAGGCGCGCTTGGCGTTGGGGTGGCGCCCGAAGGTCTCCGCCACCTCGCGCGAGATGAGGAAGCCGGGCGCCGGTACGGAAGGGCGATGACCTCGCGCCCGTAGACCTCGCGGAGCACGCCGCCGCGCGGTCGTTGTTGGTGAGCGAGACGATGGCGTCGGCGTGCGTGTGGATCACCGCCTCCGCGGGCAGGAAATCCGTGAAGGAGCGTCTCGATGGACGGGCGCGGGCTCGCCGGCTCCTGGAGCGCGTGGGCCAGGTAGTCCACCATCTCCTGGTCGCCCATGTCTTGACGCTCGAGGAGAGCGAGGACATCGTCCATGCGCACACCGGGGAAGTGCCTTCTTCTCGATGCTCTTGAGATCCGAGCCCGATCCCTTGACGCGAAGCACGCGCACCTCGCGGCCCCGGTAGTCGCGCTCCGCGAGCTGCGATCGAGGTATTGCCGCCGCCCCACACGACCAGCGAGGTCTCGGCGCCGATGAGCCGCGAAGCGTAGACGAGGAGACCGAGACCATCGAGATTGCCGACCGCCGCGTCGTCCCAGCGCGAGTTCATGGCGACACCATAACCGAAAGCGCCGGGTCTCTCAAGGCGAAGGCGCCTCGCGCTGGGCGAGCCAGACCCCGATGGAGGAAAGGAAGAAGCCCGCCACCGCCGTCGGGGTGAGCGTCTCGCCGAGGACGAGCCAGGCCAGCACCGCCGTGAGTCCAGGAATGACGTAGAAGTTGCTCGAGACCACCCCCGCCGTGCGAGAGCGAAGCATGTAGCCGAAGAGCCCCATGGCCCCGACGGAGACGGCGAGGGGCCAGATAGAACACACAGGCGATGAGCCGCCACGTCCACGTCACGTAGACCGTCTCCACGGTGGCCGCGAGCACGGCGCAGAGGACGCCCGCCGCGCCATCTGCACCGCATTGCCGGCGAGGAGCGCGCCGGAGCCGCAGTGTCGACGGAAATAGATCGTCCCCATGGCGAAGGCGACGATGCCGCTCACGGCGAGGAGAGCGGCGGCCACGCTCTGCCCCGGCATCGGCGCCCGGCCCACCACGAGGACTACTCCCGCCACCCGAGCCCGAGCCCCAGCCACTGCGAGACCGCATGCGCTCGCCGAGCAGGACCCAGCCCAGGAGCGCCGTCAGCATGGGGTTGAGGGAGGCGAGGAGTCCCATGGTGCCCGCCGCGAGATACTGAAGCGCCACGTAGGCGGTGGCGAGGTAGATCCCGTTCATGAGCGCGCCCGCCACCGCGAAGTGTGGCCAGCGGTTCCCCAACACGGTGAGCGGCGGCCCCATCGCCCGGGCGAGGATGACGAGGACCACCGTGGCCACGGCGAAGCGGAGGGCGAGCGAGGCGATGGGCGACATGTCGGGCAGGCCCATGCGCACGACGATGTAGGCGGAGCTCCACAGGAAGATGAAGCCGGCGGGCACGAGCACGCGCTGGACGAGCCTGGGCGGCATGAGGGCTATGCTCTACACTGGACGGGCGAGAAAGGAACCGGGAATGGGCGAGTCGATCCCACGCGAGGCTGAAGCGTACTACAACCGGGGCATCGAGGCCGGTCGTCTCTTCCGCAGCCACGGCCTCATCGAGTTCGCCCGCACCCAGGAGATCATCCTCCGCCACCTGCCCTCGCCTCCCTGCACCGTGCTCGACGTGGGAGGCGGCCCGGGCGCCTACGCCTGCTGGCTCGCCTCCCTCGGCCATCGCGTCATCCTCGTCGACGCGGTTCCCCTGCACGTCGAGCAGGCCCGGGCCGCCTCGGCGCGCCAGCCGCACGCGCCGGTGTCCGACTGTCGCCAGGGCGACGCGCGCCACCTCGACGCCGCCGACGCGACTGCGCGGGCCGTGCTGCTGCTGGGCCCGCTCTATCACCTGACCGAGCGGCCCGATCGCCTCCGGGCCCTGCGCGAAGCTCGCCGCGTGCTCGAGCCGGGCGGCCTTCTCTTCGCCGCGGCGGTGAGCCGCTACGCCTCCCTGCTGTCCGGGCGTGGCCGACAACCTCCTCGGCGATCCCGAGTTCGCCGCCATCGTGGCCCGCGACCTGCGCGACGGCCAGCACCGGAACGCGACGGACAAGGAGTACTTCACGACCACCTTCTTCCATCGCCCCGATGAGCTCGAGGCCGAGGTGCGCGAGGCCGGCTTCGACCTGATCGAACTGGTAGGCGTGGAGGGCCCGGGCTGGCTCCTGCCCGATCTCGAGCGGCGCTGGGCCGATTCCGGCCGAGCGCGAGCACCTGCTCGAGGCCGCGCGGGCCGTCGAGCACGAGCCGACGCTCCTCGGTCTGCCGCCTCATCTGCTCGCCGTGGCGGGCAAGCGAGGTTGAGGTGGCGGTTGACACCCCGACCCGGGCAGTTTACGGTCGCCAGTCAGGGCTAGGAGGTCCCGGAACGATGTCGAGCACGTATAGGTACCAGATCCCCGTCGAGCAGACCCAGTGGAAGTTCGAAGGCAAGGCCGAGACCATCCTGACCTGGGAGTACGAGGACGGGCGCGAAGCTTGCTCAACCTCTACGACAAGGGCAAGAAGCAGCAGTGGGACGCCGCCACCGCGCATCGACTGGACGCAGGACCTCGATCCCGAGAACCCCATGATGCTGGACGACCGCTCGGTGCCCATCTGGGGCTCCCGGTCTGGGATCGCCTCACCGACAAGGAGCGCACCCGCGTCCGCCACAACCTGCAGGCCCAGACCCTCTCCCAGTTCATGCACGGGGAGCAGGGCGCCCTGATCGCCACCGCCAAGATCGTCCAGACCGTGCCCGGCGTCGACGCCAAGTTCTACGCGGCGACCCAGGTCATGGACGAGGCGCGGCACGTCGAGGCCTACGCCCGGCTCCTCCACGAGAAGTTCGAGCTGGCCTATCCCATCACCGCCGGCCTCAAGACCCTGCTCGAGCAGACGATCAGCGATCGCCGGTGGGACATGACCTATCTCGGCATGCAGATCCTCATCGAGGGCCTTGCCCTCGCCGCCTTCCAGCGCATCCGCGACACGGCGAAGAATCCCTGGCCGGCGCGGTCAACGCCTACGTGATGCAGGACGAGGCGCGCCACGTCGCCTTCGGCCGGCTCGCCCTCCGCGAATACTATCCCCAGCTGTCCGACGCCGAGCGTGACGAGCGCGAGGAGTTCGTGGTCGAGGCCTGCTATCACATGCGCGACCGCTTCAACCAGCGCGAGGTGTGGGAGACGCTGGGGCTGCCCGTCGAGGAGTGCATCCAGGCCACCATGCAGTCCGATCAGATGCGCCAGTTCCGGACGCGTCTGTTCACGCGCATCGTGCCCACGGTGAAGGACATCGGTCTGTGGGGCCAGCGGGTGCAGAAGGCCTACGGCGACATGGGCGTGCTCGACTTCGCCAGCATCGACGCCGAGGCGCTCCTCGACAACGACAACAAGGTCGCCGAGGAGTTCGACGCTCGCCGCGGTTGACCGCTGCCCGCTGCGGGAGACGGCCTCGCCCTCGGCGCGGCCCCGGTCTTTCCCGCGGGCGTGATTCAGGGCGACGGCATCGTGCTCGCGGAAGCCCGTTCTGCCGGCACCTCGAGCGAAGCCCCTCAGCGCGCGACATTTCGCCGCCACCACGGGCACCGCGACCATCGTTTCATCGCGTTCCGCTGCGCGATCTCGGAAGGCCTGGGAGGGAGATGAGCCGATGAAGGGCCTGATCATGGACTATCCGCTGACCCTCACGCAGCTCTTCGAGCGCTCGCGCAAGCTCTTCCACCGGAAGACGATGGCCACGCGGGTACCCGGGACGGGGCTACAGCGTTACACCTACGCCGACTACGCGGGCGGGTGTGCCGGCTCTCCGCCGCCCTCGCCGGCCTGGGGCTCAAGAAGGGCGACCGCGTGGGCACCTTCGCGTGGAATTCCCACCGCCACATGGAGGTCTACTTCGCCGCGCCCCTCATGGGCATGGTGCTGCACACCGTCAACATCCGCCTCTCGCCCCAGGACCTGACCTACATCATCAACCACGCCGAGGACCAGGTCCTCATCGTGGACGCGAGCCTCTGGCCTCTTCTCGAGCCCATCCGCAAGGACCTCAAGAGCGTGAAGCACGTCATCGTGATGAAGGATGCGCCCACCGCCGAGATTCCCGAGGGCGCGCTCGATTACGAGGCGCTCCTCGCCGCCGCCCAGCCCGTCGAGACCTGGCCCACCCTCAACGAGACCGACGCCGCGGGCATGTGCTACACCTCGGGAACGACCGGGCATCCCAAGGGCGTGCTCTACACTCACCGCGGGATCTACCTGCACTGCTTCGGCTCGTCCACGGTGGACGTGCTCGGCATCTGCGAGCGCGACGTGATCCTCCACATCGTGCCCATGTTCCACGCCAACGCGTGGTGCGTGCCCTTCGCGGGCGTGATGAACGGCTCCACGCAGATCTTCGGCGGGCCCAACCCGCAGCCGCGCGACATCATCGAGATCGTCCACCACGAGCGCGTGACCCTGGTGGGCGCGGTGCCCACGGTATGGATCGCCATCCAGGCCATCCTCGAGAAGGAGCCGCAGTGGGACATCTCCTCGATCCGCTGCATTCCCATCGGCGGGTCGGCGGCGCCCAAGACTCTCATCGAGCACTTCGACAAGAAGTATGGCGCCTACATGCTCCACGCCTGGGGCATGACCGAGATGTCTCCCCTGGGGAGCGTGTGCCGGCCCCGCTCCTACACGGACAGCCTGCCCGAGGAGGAGCGGTACAACATCCGCGCCAAGCAGGGCGCGGTGGTGGCAGGTGTGGACATGCGCATCGTCGACGAGCTCGGCGCCGTCCAGCCGTGGGACGGCAAGAGCGTGGGCGAGATCCAGGTGCGCGGGCCCTGGGTCACCAGCGGCTACTACAACAATCCGAGCGGCGCCGCTCAGTTCACCGAGGACGGCTGGTTCCGCACCGGTGACGTGGCCGCCATCGATTCCGAAGGCTATATCCAGATCACCGACCGGACCAAGGACCTGATCAAGTCGGGCGGCGAATGGATATCGAGCGTGGACATGGAGACCACCATCATGGGCCACCCCAAGGTGCTCGAGGCGGCGGTGATCGCCGTGCCGCACCCGCGGTGGCAGGAGCGTCCCCTCGCCTGCGTGGTGCCCAAGCCCGAGTTCAAGGACCAGCTCACGGAAAGCGAGATCCTCGACTACCTCAGGCCGCTCGTGGCCAAGTGGTGGCTGCCCGACGAGGTCCGCTTCATCGAGGCCGTGCCCAAGACCTCGGTGGGCAAGTTCGACAAGAAGGTCCTCCGCGAACGCTTCAAGAACTGGAAGCCGAAAGCCTGAGGAGCGCCATGCTCATCGTCGACGCGCAGATCCACCTCTGGAAGAACAACAAGCCCACCAACTTCGCCAACCACCGCCAGATCACCGACTACACCGCGGACGACGCGCTCCGGGAGATGGACGAAGGTGGCGTGAACGCGGCGCTCATCCATCCGCCGGGCTGGGATCCCGACTCCAACGCCCTCGCCGTCGAGGCGGCCAAGGCCCATCCCAGTCGGTTCGCCATCCTCGGCAATTTTCCCCTCGACCAGCCGGAGAGCCGCGCCAAGGTCGCGGAGATGAAGGGCCGGCCAGGCGTGCTGGGGCTTCGCTTCGCGCTCCTGCGCCCGCATCAGCAGACGTGGCTCACCGATGGAAGCCTCGACTGGCTGTGGGCGGCCGCGGAGCAGGCGCAGCTCCCCATCGCCCTCCTCGGGCCTGGGCTCTTCCAGGTCATCGGCCCGATCGCGGAGCGCCATCGAGGGCTCAAGCTGATCATCGACCACTTCGGTCGCCCCGACGCGGCGTGGTCGAACCTGCCCGACCTGGTGGCCGCGGCCAAGCATCCCAACGTGGCCCTGAAGGCCACGGGAGCGCCCAGCTACTCGAGCGAGCCCTATCCGCACCGTGACATCCACGGACACATCCGGAAGCTCTACGATGCCTTCGGGCCCGAGCGGATGTTCTGGGGAACCGACATCACGCGCATGCCCTGCCCGTGGAAGCAATGCGTGACCATGTTCACGGAAGAGATGCCCTGGCTGTCCGAGAAGGACAAGGGGCTGATCATGGGCCGCGCGGTGTGCGACTGGCTCGGCTGGAAGCTCACGGGCTAACCGGATCGCCGTGTCCTCCGAGCGTCGACCGGCGGTCATGTATCTGGACGAGGAGGCCGTACGGGCCGTCCCTCGGCTGGGATCAGCTCATCGCGGAGATGGAGACGGCGCTCACCGCGCTGTCGAGGGGCCGCGTGATCCAACCCACGCGGAGCATGATCACCATCGAGGAGGACAAGCGGTATCTGGGCATCATGCCCGCGGTGGCGGAGGCGGCCATGGGTCTGAAGCTCGTGAGCTTCTACCCGGGCAATGCCGGCACGGCGGTGCCCACTCATCTCGCCATGATCCTGCTCTTCCGGACGGATACCGGGGAGCCGCTGGCCGTCATGGACGGCCGCCTCATCACGGAGATGCGAACGGCGGCCGTCTCGGCGGCCGTCACCAGACGCCTCGCCGCGCCCGACAGCCGCGTGCTCGCCCTCATCGGGAGCGGGGTCCAGGCGGAGGCCCATCTGGAGGCGCCTCTCCCGCGTGCGTCACTTCGATGAGGTTCGCGTGTGGAGCCGGACGCCTGCCCACGCCGAGCGCTTCGCCCGCGCGCACAACGCCCAGGCCATGGATGTGGAGTCGGCGGTACGGGGCGCCGACGTGGTGGTGACGGCCACCAATGCGCGGGAGCCCATTGTCAAAGGCGCGTGGCTCAAGCGCGGGGCTCACGTCAACGCGGTGGGATCCCCGCGCCCGACCTGGCGGGAGCTCGATGACGACGCCATGGCCAGCGTGCTCGTGGTCGACTCCCGTGAGGCGGTGCTCACGGAATCCGGGGATGTGATTCTCTCCAAGAGCCCGATCTACGCGGAGGCCGGAGAGATCTTCGACGGCTCGAAGCCGGCCCCCGTCTCGGAAACGACGGTGTTCAAGTCGGTGGGTCTCGCCGTGGAGGACATCGCCACGGCGCGGCTGGTCTACGAGGCGACCCGGCAGCGAGGCTGAGCTCGCCGCGCGGGCGCTTGATCTCACCGTCCCTGGCTCGGCGCGGCCAGAGGATGCAACACGTCGATAGCCCAGCCTACGTCCAGACGCTGCTCCCGCCACCACGGCATTGCCGACCACGCGTGGCAATTAGCAGGCGCTCGCCCTCGAACGCAGCACATCCATCGGATTACCCCGCAGTGTCGCCAACGAGGCGATCTCAGCCCACGCGGTAATCACGAGCTTCCGCCAACGGCTGGATGTGAGCGATTTTGACCACGAACGCCCGGCGGCTGAATTGCGCTACCAGGCCAGTTCAGCCTGTGGCATCGGCTCCCAGCAGCGTTCCGCGTCCGAGTCTCGGCGAAGATTACTGTCGCCAGTGGATCGGTGGGGCCACGAGGCGGCAGCCCGCCGCCGGGAGAGCTAATGTCGGCTATCCTCCGACGGCTCCTCGCGATGTATCGCGACATGGGCATGACGCGCATTGGGGTGGAGAGTGGAGGCGTTGCAGTTTCGCCGAAGCGACAGCCCCCTCAGCACCGCAGAGCGACTTCGTACCGCTTGCTGACGTCACGCTGACGGTTTTGAGCCGGGATTCGTCTGGCTTCATCCTGGGACACCACAAAGTACCAGGTCGGCGCAAGCGGCTTCGGATTTGTGACGAAAGATACTGGGTGGATTCAACCGCGGGACAGAGAGAGCCGAGGGCGCCAGTCAATCAACACAGGTCGCAGGCTCGGTGTCCTGCCCGGGAAGCCAACCTTCTTCGGCGCTTCGACGACGCCCCGTTTCCGGGCTCCTCGCTGCTGACGAAGCGAGCTGACGTCGCCCGGGATATCTTGCGGGACGCCGCCCGACGCCGATTTGCAGATCGACCGCGAGAGGTCACATTGCGCCCCCGACGTGGTCTCAGCATGTGTGTCGATTCTTGGGTAGCTGGCCCGGCCTTCGTTACGCAGCCGTGACAGCTTTCTACGCTTCCGTCCTTCCCTGGTCAAAGAAGTCGAGATGCGGGTCCCTCGACGAGGCTCGCTATGCGGCGAGTCTTTGGCTGCGGTATGAGGTCGTCGAGCTGAAGTCCAACACCCTTCTACCAACTCTTGCAAGGTTCGCCACGCTCCATTCGGGCGTACACACTCAGCGTGCAGTCAGCGGTGTTGAGGTAGAGCACGCCATCGACCGGTTTGGCCGGGTCACCGGTGCGTCGGCTTGAGCGGAAGGTTCAGGCCGCCCGGCGTCGCCACTCGGGCCACTGATCGTCGTCAGCTGCCGGATCGGCGGATGGTTCGCTCCGATCTGGATCGGATCAGGCTTCCTGTTCCTGTCGTACACGTTAGCCGCCAAGAAGGTGGTGGCCCATGTCTGGCGTGCCCGGCGGCACCGTGCGCTGGGGTCGCCAAAGAAAGCGACGCCGTAGCGGTTGGCGGTCAGCACGTTGTCGGCGACTACCGCGTACCGCGATGAGAGGATGCCGATGCCGTCGCTGCTGTCGTTGTCGTTGTCGCTGTCGATGTGTGTCGTTGCTGTCGCAGATATTGCCGTGCACCGCGACGTACCCTGCGTGCACGGTCTGAATGCCGCGCCCGTGGTTGCCCACGCAGACGTTGGAGGCAACGGTCGCAAACGAATCGTGGATGACCCCGGTGGGTTTACCGTAATCGTCCCTGGTGGACGGATCAGATCGTGATGCCGCCCACGGCATTGGCGCGGCAGATGTTGTTCTGCACCACGAAGTACTGCGACATCGTCGCTCTCGTCCGGCGGGGGCCCGACTCCGCCCGAGGCGACGATGCCCCACCGACCGTTGTCGCTCGCCACGTTGTTGACGATGACGTAGTCGAAGGAGCTCGCAACGGCGATGCCGTGCCCGGCGGTGGTATCTTTCTTCTGAACGGTCTCTTCGAATCACGTTGCCGTCGATCACGGCATTACGACTGCGGACGAGCTGAATGCCCGCTTGTGTGCAGCGGATGATGGTGTTGCCGACGATGCGGGCGCGCGTGGCGCGGGTCAGGATGATCACCCGGCTGCCGCAGCCAGACGATCCGGCAGCCGATCACCTCGACGTCGTTCGGCTTCAGCATCGGCCATCGTCTGGGGCGCGGGACCGATGATCCGGATCCCGGCCCGATGATGGTTGGCGAATGATGACGTTCGCGATGGACAGGCCGGTCTGGCCCTCATGCACCGCGCGAGCCGAAGAACCCGCAACCGACGTTCTCCTCGTCCTCGGACGGCGTCGGTCTAACTGCGCGCTGTTGCCGTCGAGCACGGATCCCGAACGCGCACGTTGTCCGCGTCGCCGATAAACAGCATGTTGAAGGCCGACCCGTCCGGCATCCTTGGGACTTGCCAGGAGCACCGATCCCGGTCCCGAGCCGAGAACGGTCGTATTCGCAGCTAGTTCGATGGTGTCGTAGAACGATGTAGGTGCCCGGCGGAAAGAAGAGCACGCCGCCGCCCGCGGCGTTCAGGGGTGATCGCTGTGAGGATCAAATAGCCCGTTGCCGTGCCGTTGCCCTTCGCGCCGCAACAGACACGAGTAGCCATCCTGTCGCAGACGCTGCAGGCGATGCGCCACGCCGACCACATCGTCGGCCGAGATGCTGCGCGCGGGCGCGAAGCCATCGTGACCTTCCCGAATTTCGGGCACTGGTCCCATCGGTGGCAGATCGCAAGGGGCCGGATGCCGGTGTCCACGGCGCTGCCTTATCAGTGGTACGACACGCCCAACATCCACCTCTGCACGGTCGCGGATTTCGATGCGTTTCTCGCGGAGCGTCGCCTGCCCGTGATGAACCGCGTCGTGCTCGCGGCGCGGCCGGCGGGGTTGCTGCCCACATCTCCTGGGCGAGCTCGCGATCTACCGGTTCCGCCGCCGTGATGAGCACGTCCGACCGCTCCTGTCGAACAAGCTGTTCTGGGTCGGCTCCTCTACTTCGGAAGGCTATCCGCTCGGCGTCTTCTACGAGATCTTTCCGGTGTACTTCCGCCAGCAGGGCGTCGAGTTGCGCCAGATCGGCGTGCTCTGCTCGCTCGGCCTTGCCTGGACCCTCAAGTTCCTCTGGGCTCCGGCGATCGATTACTGGCGGCATCACCGTCGCTTCATGGCCGTGGTGGACGTCGCCATGGGTTGCGCCATGCTGTACTTTACGCGATGCAGGTCGGGCTTCGGGCCGATGGTCTGGGTGACGATCGGCGTGTTCACCGCGCTCTCCGCGACGAACGATATCGCCATCGACGGCTACACGATCGAGTATCTCGGGCAGGACGGAGCTCGGGCTCGCCAACGGCATCAGGATCGGCCTCTATCGCGTCGGAATGCTTCGCGTCCGGCTTCGTGCTGATGGCCTCGGAATGGCTGGGCTGCCCGGTGCGTTCGCGCTCTCGGCCGGCGTGTTCTTCGCGCTGGCGGTGGCCTGCCTCACGCGCCGCGCGAGCGTCCGCGCACGACGCCGCGCGGCAGTGTTCACGCGGAGCTCGCGGCGCTCGCGCGATCGCCTCAGGCGCTGCCGCCGTCATCGCGGGCTTCGTGCTGGGCGTGCTGTGGCTCATCGATGGCACGACGAAGTGGTCCGAGCGCATCGCGGCGTTCTGGATCTACGCCGCGTCGTCGGCGTCGCGCTCGCGGTCGGGCTGGTTGGCCGTTGATCGGCCGGCTGCGGGACCGCAGGACGGCCGCGGCGGCCGCCGATCGCCCGCCAACCTCGCCGGTGGAAGCGCTCGTCAGTGGCCCGATGTTCGGGGCGCTGATGGAGCTCCTGCGCCGGCCCGGGATCCTGCCGGTGTTGCTTTCATCCTGCGTCTTCAAGCTTCCGGATGCGGCGATGGGGTTCATGGTCAAGCCGTTCTGGGTCGACGTCGGGTTCTCCGCGCAGCAGCAGATCGGCCTCGTCTCCGTCAACATCGGCCTGGCGCTCTCCATCGCCGGCGGCATCGTCGGCGGCTGGATTACCGACCGGATCGGCATCTTCAGCAGCCTCTGGATTCTCGGCCTCGCGCAAGCGGTGTCGAATCTCGGCTACTGGATCGCGGCCGGCATCATTCCGCTCGCCGCGCCGGGCGCGAGCGTGCCCGTCGAGCACGTGGCGATCCTCTATGCCGCCAGTGCGACGGAGTCGTTCACGGGAGGAGCTCGGCACCGCCGCGCTTCTCGCGTTCCTGATGGCGATCGTTGAAAAAGAGCGCTCGCGACCGAGTACGCCTTGCTGTCGTCGGTGTTCGCGCTGTCGCGCTCGGTCGCCGGCTGGGTGGGCGGGCTGGGAGCGCAGTCGATGGGTTACGGGAACTGGTTCCTGCTCACCTTTTTTCCTGGCCGCTCCCGCCTATCTCCTGTTGCCTTGGGTGCGGCGGATGCAATGAATCGGAACGCGGCCGCAGCCGCCGAACGCGTCGACGCCGTGACCCCGAGTCGAGACCAGGCGGGCCGAGGCCAGCAGTGGTGCCTCGACCTCTGGGCGCCCGCGTCCATGTGCTCAGGGGCTGGAGACTCCCAGCCACTCGCGTCTGAGCCGGGCCGGGCGGCCACGCCAAGTCTGCCCTGGCGCGCAATCCGCGCCTTGAGCGCCTCCCGTGTCTGTCCTCCCGCGTAACGGCGGCGGGCGAGGCGAGCCATTCCTCGACGGTCTTCCGTTCGGCGTTGAGTGCGGCCATCTCGCGTTCCAGTTTCGCGAGCTTGTCGGCGAGCGGCTTGCGCTGCGCGTATCCGCGCTGGCCGCGCTTCCGCCTCGGCACGCTTCTGCGCCTTGCGGTTGCCGCAACGCTCGCGGCGCTCGCGTCGGCGGATTCCGCGGGACGCCGGCTTCGGGCAAGCACCCAGTCGCGGTAGTCGTCGAGATCGCCGTCGAACGGCGCGACGCGGCCGTCGGCGACCAGCCAGAGCACGTCGGTCGTGGCGCGCAGCAGGTGGCGGTCGTGCGCGACGACCACGAGCGCGCCCTCGTAGTCCTGCAGGGCTTCGGCCAGCGCTTCGCGCATTTCGATGTCGAGGTGATTGGTGGGCTCGTCGAGCAGCAGGAGATTCGGCTTCTGCCGGACGAGGAGGGCGAGCGTCAGGCGGGCCTTCTCGCCGCCGGAAAAGCGGCCCACCGGCTGCGTGACCATGTCGCCGCGGAAGTCGAACCCGCCGAGGAAGTCGCGCAACTCCTGCTCGCGCGCCGTGGGATCGATCTTCGCGAGATGCCACAGCGGTGATTCGTCGGAACGCAGCTGCTCGACCTGATGCTGCGCAAAGTAGCCGAGCGAGAGCGTCTGCGCACGTATGCCGCGCCCCGCGAGCGGAGGCAACGTTCCGGCGATCGCTTTCAGAAGCGTCGACTTGCCGGCGCCGTTGGGACCGAGGAGTCCGATGCGATCGCCGTTGAGGATGCCCCAGTCGAGGCCTTCGAGCACCGGTGGGCGGCCCGCGTAGCCCAACGTCGCGTGCTCGAGCTGCACGAGCCGCTGCGTGGCGGTCGTCACCGGCGCGAACGCGAATTCGAACGGACTGTCGGCGTGCGCCGCCGCGATCCTCTCCATCCGTTCGAGCGCTTCTTCGATCCGGCTTTGCGCCTGCTTCGCCTTCGTCGCCTTGGCGCGGAAGCGATCGACGAACGCCTGCAGATGCGCGATCTGCCGCTGCTGCTTCACGTAGGTCGCCTGCTGCAACGCCAGCTGCAGCGCGCTCGCGCTCGAACTGCGAATAGTTGCCGGTGTAGGACTTGAGCTTCGCGCGCGTCGAAATGGCACGATGCCGTCGACGACGCCGTCGAGGAAATCGCGGTCGTGCGTGATGAGCAGCAGCGTGCCGGGATAGCGGGTGAGCCAGTCCTCGAGCCACAGCACGGCATCGAGGTCGAGGTGGTTGGTGGGTTCGTCCAGCAACAGGAGGTCCGACGCGGCACATCAATGCCTGCGCGAGATTGAGCCGCATCCGCCAGCCGCCGGAAAATCCCGCAACCGGATCGCCGTGGCTTGACGCGGGAAGCCGAGGCCCGAGGCAGCGTCGCGGCGCGGGCGCGTGCCGAGTAGCCGCCGACTTCGTCGTACCGATGATGAAGGTGCGCGAGCGCTTCGCCCTGGCCGGCCGGATCGGTCGCGGCGGCGGTCTCCGCGGCTCGAGCGCCCGCTCGATTGCGCGCAGCTCACGGTCTCCGTCCTCGACGAATTCGATCGCCGGAGTCGTTGTCGCAAGCGTCTCCTGCGCGACATGCGCGGTCTCGTCCACGAGGGCGGGAATTCGACGTTCCCGGCGTCCTGGTGCGCCTCTCCCAGGATCAGCGCGAAGAAGCTCGACTTGCCGCAGCCATTGGGCCCGACGAGACCGACCTTGTGTCCCGCATGAACGGTGAGGTTCGCGCCGTCGAGCAGACGCTTTCGATGCCGCGAGCGAGGACCAGGTCGGTGACGCGCAGCATGTCACGCACCAGTGCGTGCTCGGCCGCCCGAGCGCACTGCGGCGACGCCACCTCGAGGGGCAGCGAACCGTCACGTCGGAGCGTGGGGGCCATTCATCGCAGAGTTCGAGAGTCGTAGTCGATCAGCAGCGGCGCATGATCGGAAAAGCGCCGGTTCGTGTAGATCGCCGCCGCCTTCGCCTTCGCGCGCGATTCCTGGCGTAGGCGATCTGGTAATCGATCCGCCAGCCGACATTGTTCGCCCAAGCCTGCCCGCGATTCGACCACCAGGTGTACCGGTCGGGGCGCGAGTCGAGGCGGCGGAAGACGTCGACGCGAAGCCGAGCTCGTCGAACACGCGGCGTAAGCACTGCGTTCCTCGGGCAGGAAGCCGGAGTTCTTCTGGTTGCTGCGCCAGTTCTTGAGATCGATCTCGCGGTGCGCGATGTTCCAGTCGCCGCAGATGACGATTTCGCGCTTTTGCTTGCGCAAGCTTCGTGGCAGGTGCGGCAGGAACGCTTCGAGAAAGCGGAACTTCGACGCCTGCCGGTGCGGGCCCGCTGGAGCCGGAGGGCAAGTACACGCTGATGACAGTCAGCGCCGCAAAATGGGCTTCGAGGTAGCGTCCCTCGGCGTCGAATTCGCGGCAACCGAAGCCTTCGACGGTGCGCGGCGGCCGCTTGGCGTAGATCGCGACGCCGCTGTAGCCCTTGCGTTCCGCCGGCACAAACGCGGCATGCGAGGATCGTGGCGCCCGCAGCGGGCGTGGAATGTCTTCGTGCCCGGCCTTGATTTCCTGCAGGCAGACGACATCCCAGGGCTCCGCGCGGCCGAGCCACCGCGCGAAACCGCCGCCGCTCGGATGACCGGATGCCGTTGACGTTGAGGGTGATGATGCGCACGGAGTGGGGCGGGTTTCGCGCCGGTCAATCGCCGAAATGCGGCGAGTTTACCGGCGGTCAGCGCGAAGTCGGGCGAGCTCGCAACGCACCCGCGAGTGCATGGCGGCCCGGCTCGGCGGCGCGGCCAGCGTATAATCCGCGCAAACCGCGACAAGAGCTCGAGTTGACCGATTTCCGGCGGGATTTCCTGGCCTTCGCGCTGGCACGCGATGTGCTGCGTTTCGGTGACTTTGTCACCAAGGCCGGACGCCTTACGCCTTACTTTTTCAACGCGGGACTGTTCAACGATGGCGAGAGCTTGCACCGCCTCGGACGAGTTCTACGCCGAAGCGGCGCTTGCATCCGGCGTGGCTTTTGACCAGCTTTTCGGACCGGCGTACAAGGGGATCACTGCTTGCGGCGGCGACGGCGGTCGCGTTGGCCGAAAAGGGGCACAATTTGCCGTTCAGCTTCAATCGCAAGGAGACCAAGGATCACGGCGAGGGGGTGGCAATGTCATCCGGTGCGGCGCTTCGCGGACGCGTGCTGATCGTCGACGATGTCATTTCGGCCGGGACCTCCATCCGCGAATCGGTGGACCTGATACGCGCGCGAATGACGCGACTCCGGCGGGTGTGCTGATCGCGTTGGACCGGATGGAGCGCGGAACGGGCGACAAATCCGGCGTGCAGGAAGTCCGTGACAACTATGGGATCCCGGTGATTGCCATTGCGACGCTCGACGACTTGATGCAATTCGTCGCGGGCCGGCCGGCGTTGACCGCTGCCGGTCCGGCCGTGGCGGCCTACCGGGCGCGATACGGCGTGAGCTGAAGGGCGCCGGCGCAGCGAGTGGTCCCGGAACTCGGACGGGTGGTCGTACGTCGAAGGGGAGCAAGAGATGGCGATGTCGACGAGATGATGAGTAGAACGAACGGCGCTGCTGACTGGCAGCGCGCCGGTGGGTCCATGGCGGGCGCGAATCGCGCTGGCCGTGACGCTGCTCGCGGCGGCCGCCGCCTCTCTCTGTAGCGGGCACGGCCCGCGCGGCGACGTACAAGTGGGTCGACGAAAGGGGCGTCGTCCATTACACGGACAAGATGCCGCCGGAGATCGATCCAGGACAAGGCCAGCGTCGAGCTCAGCAAGAAGGCATTCCGATCAGGCGAACGGACAAGGGCGCTCACGCCGGAGCAGCGTCGCGCGAACGAGCAGGAAGCCGAGGCGCGCAAGGAGACTGCGCGCGGGCGCAGGAAGAGATCGCCCGGCGCGACCGCGCGCTCGTGTCCTCCTACACGAGCGAGGCCGAGATCGATCTCGCGCGGAACCGCTCGCTGCAGACCATCAACAACGTCATCCTGTCGTCGCGAGGCGTTCAGCGAGACAGCTGAGCAAGCGCAAGGTCGACGTCGAGGCGAAGAAGGTCAGAGTCGACAGGGCAAGCCGGTGGTTGCGGTGCTCGACCGCGAGCTTGAAAGCATCGACGCCGAGCTCGCGCGCCAGAGCCGAGCTCATCGCCCAGAAAAGCGGGGAGGCGGCGGTGATCACCGCCAAGTACGACGCCGACAAGCAGCGCTGGCGGGGAGCTCGTCGCGGCCAGGCGACACCTCGAGGCTGCAACCCCTGTCCCCGGCGGCAGGCTCGGCCGTCGTCCCCGTCGCCGGAACCGCCAAGTAGAACCCCGCACGGGTCGGCGGCGCCCAGGCCTCTGCCGCCTGCTCGATTCACGGCCGCGCGCGGGCGCTCCTCGCGAGAGCGCGTCCGACGCGCCCAGCCTGCGATAATTGCGGCCCGAACGACGACAGGCTTCACTCGCGACCCATGGCTCAATACGTTTATACGATGAATCGCGTGGGCAAGATCGTGCCGCCCAAACGCGTCATTCTCAAGGATATTTCGCTCTCGTTCTTTCCCGGGCGCCAAGATCAGGCGTGCTGGGATTGAATGGCTCGGGCGAAGTCGAGCCTCCCTGCGCATCATGGCGGGCGAAGACAAGGAGTTCGACGGCGAGGCGGTGCCCATGCCCAACATGCGCATCGGCTTTCTGCCGCAGGGAGCCAGAGCTCGACGCCACGAAGTCCGTGCGCGAGGCGGTCGAAGAGGGGCTGTCCGGAAATTCTCGACGCCAAATCGAAGCTCGACGCGGATCTACGCGGCGTATGCCGGAGCCCGATGCCGATTTCGATCAGCTCGCGGCCGAGCAGGCGAAGTACGAAGCGATCATCGCGACGGCGAGGCGCCGACACCGAAGTGCAGATGGAAATCGCCGCCGATGCGCTGCGCCTGCCGCCGTGGGATGCGACCGTCGCGAAGCTCTCCGGCGGCGAGAAGCGGCGGGTGGCGCTCTGCCGCCTGCTGCTCTCCAAGCCCGACATGCTGCTGCTGGACGAGCCGACCAATCATCTCGACGCCGAGAGCGTCGAATGGCTGGAGCAATTCCTGCTGCGCTTTCCGGGACCGTGATCGCGGTGACGCACGACCGCTATCTTTCTCGACAACGCCGCGGAATGGATCCTCGAGCTCGACCGCGGCTACGGCATCCCGTGGAAAGGAACTTACAGCTCGTGGCTCGAGCAGAAGGAAGCGCGGCTCAAGACGGAAGCGAAGCAGGAGGCCGCCCGCATCAAGGCGATGCAGAAGGGTGGAGTGGGTGCGGCAGAACGCGAAGGGGCGCCAGGCAAAGGGCAAGGCGCGTATCGCCCGCTTCGAGGAGCTCTGCCTCCTACGAGCATCCAGCAGAGGAACGAGACGCAGGGGAAATCTTCATCCCCGTCGCCGAGGCGGCTCAGGGACGCCGTCATCGAATTTGCCGGCGTGAGCAAGGGTCTACGGCGAGCGCCTGCTCATCGACAACCTGTCGTTCAACATTCCGGCCGGCGCGATCGTCGGGATCATCGGCCCGAACGGCGCCGGCAAGTCGACGCTCTTCCGGATGATCACCGGCGCCGAGAAGCCTGACCAGGGCCGAATCGTCATCGGGCCCACGGCGCGGCTTCGCGGTCGTCGACCGAGACGCGCGAGTCCGCTGCCGAACGACAAGACGGTATTCGACACAAAAACTGCAGTCTTGCAGCTACTACTCAGT
>ERZ1370068.2644-contig-1782_pt1 | contig 56441 bp, 63 predicted proteins | sample MGYA00561227_ERZ1370068 | MGnify/ENA primary metagenome ERZ1370068 (study PRJEB38410, sample SAMEA6850437) | metagenome | study: Metagenomic assessment of the ecological functions of the soil: analysis of the soil microbiota associated with the... | reverse complement strand
GGTTACGTATTGCTCGACCTCGCGGCCGGGGTTGGGAGCTTGGTAGCTCGTGTCGAGCACGCTGGTGGTGCTGGTGGTCGGCGGCGTGAGCGCCGCGTCATCATCCGCAGGGTGGTGGACTTGCCCGCGCCGTTCGGGCCCAGGAAGCCGGTCATCGGTGCCGGGCCGGCACGCTGGAACGAGAAGCGCCGTCCACCGCGAGTCTGGCGAGCCGCATCGCGCTTGCCCAGGTCGGTCGACGTTCGGATCATGGGTCCACCGCGCGCCGTGCGCCGGTGCATGGCGGTGCAGATCCGCCGCCGGCCGGGCGGTCGGCACCCCTGACGAAGGTCGGTGGCCGGATCGCCCGGATGGTCGACCTTCGGCGGGGCGCCGGCCGCAATGACCCTGCGGCTTGAGCCCGTGACGGCCCGAGGTCGGCAGCGTCCTGGCGGAAGGCCCCGGGCCCGCAACGGCGCGCGCGTCCGCGACGTCGTGTTCATCGTCGACGCCGTCTATCTTCCTGCTCGCGCTCGCCGGCCGGGCGCGCTCCTCGGCGGCGTCGGGACGCACTGAGGATGCGCCGGACGTGGGCGGCCTTGCGCTCGACCTCTGTGCCGGGCTGATCGGCTGGCGTCCTGGCCGCCGCTGTGCCGGCGCCAGGCGGCGCTCGTCGCCGGCGCCGCCATCGGCGTCGTGTTCGCCGCGTTCTTCGTGGCGCGGCGGCGCGCTCGCGCTGTGCACCGTCGCGGTTGTTCACGCTGGCGACCATTACGCCGTCGATCGCGCCCGTCGCTGACGGCCGGGCTCGCTCACCGCGCCGGTCGTACATCCGCGTGGCACCCCAAAAGGCGAACCACAGCCCGGCGAGCTGGCGTCGGTTCCTCGTGTCACGGGCTCATCGATCGGCACGCGCCGCTCACGGTCGGCCTGGGCATGTTCGTCGCGCGGGCGCCGCCAGTCGCGCTGCGCGAGCGCGATGCGCCACGCCGAGGCGCGAGCAGGAGCTGCGCGTCGAGCAGGTCCGCTACGCCGAGCGCACGCGCATCGCGCGCGAGATGCACGACGTGCTGGCCCACCGGATCTCGCTGCTGAGCCTGCACGCCGGCGCGCTGGAGTTCCGCCCGGACGCGCCGCCCGAGGAGGTCGCGCGCGCCGCCGCGGTGATCCGCGCCAGCGCACACCAGGCGCTCGAGGACCTGCGCGCGGTGATCGGCGTGCTGCGCGACGGGCCCGACGGCGAGGCGCCGCAGCCGCCCCAGCCGACGCTCGCGGCGCTGCCCGGCCTGCTCGAGGAGTCACGCGCCGCCGGGATGCTCCTCCACGCCGACGTGCCGCCTCGACGGACCTGGCCGCCGTCCCTGACGCGATCGGTCGCCACGCGCTGCGGATCGTCAGGAGGCGCTGACCAACGCGCGCAAGCACGCCACCTCGGCCGCGGTGGACCTTCTCGTTGAGGGCGCCCCGGGGGAGGGTCTGACGATCGAGGTGCGCAACCCGGCGCCGGTCCTGGCCGCCGGCGAGCCGGAGATCCCGGGGCGGGGACCGGCCTCGTCGGCCTGGCCGAGCGGGCGACGCTCTCCGGCGGCAGCCTCGTGCACAGGCTCGACGAGGCGGGCGACTTCCAGCTTCGCGCCTGGTTGCCGTGGCCGAAGTGAGCGGGCAGATCCGCGTCCTGGTGGTCGACGACGACGCGCTCGTCCGCGCCGGGCTGTCGATGCTGCTCGCGGGCGTCGAGGAGATCGCGATCGTCGGCGAGGCGGCGGACGGCAGCGAGGTCGCGCACGCGGTGGCCGAGCACGAGCCCGACGTCGTGCTGATGGACATCCGCATGCTGGAGGACGCCCCGCGTGGCGATCGAGCAGCTGAAAAGGCGCGCGCGAGATCGCCCGCGGTGGATCGCGCTGGAATTAACGCTCAGACGCTTCACGCCGCAGTGCTGCGCGCGGTTGCGCGTCAGCGCTGCGCCAGCGGCTTCGCCCAAGTTGACACGCTGCCGCCGGAGAGAACCAAGGTAGCGTCCTCATTTTGTCGTAAAGGGGCGAGGTGACGCCCTCCTCAGGATGGTCACTCGGTGAAGCGCCACCCACTGCGGACGGCAGCGCCGACGCGCGCCGTCGAGTAGCGGCGCCAAAGTTTCGAGCGCCTCACGGACCTGGAGCGTGAGGTCGCTGGGCCGCCGTTGCCGAGGGGCAAGTCGAATGCCGATCGCCGACGCTCTGAAAGGAGCGTCGGTGACGGTCGTAGGCGCTCCACGCGTTCACGATCGCTGACGCAAAGCCGAGCTCAATAAACGCGTCCAGATCGCGCGTTTCGTGGCATCATGGGTCATTTTGAGTCCAGCGTATCGCGCAATCGGAGCGTGGCTGTGGTCGCGTTGATAGTGCGGCTGTTGTTAATGGTTTGACCTGCGTAAGGCGCTGGCCCGATCCCAGGTCAGTGGTTGGTGGCTGGTATGAGTTGTTCGCAACCGGAGTTCAGCTGGCACGTCGATGCCACCGTCGCTGCCAGCAGCGGTCGGGGCGCAGAGGTTGCGCTGGAGAACGTCCTTCGGGCGCCGCCTTTCGACGCGCGACGCTCTCCGCGCTTTCTGGCTGTTTCTGGCGACGCCATGCCGCCACGCGATCGCCCGCTCCGTAGCCGCTCGGGCGTTTGAGCCGTTTACTGGAAAGATCGTGGCGCCCGCCGTCCAACAGGATCGCTGTCGGGCCACCTGTGGTCGCCGTCGTCGAGGATGCTGGTCTGAGGCTGCCGGCGGCCGGGCGCTGCTGAAGAACCGCGCCGGTCACGTTGCTGCCCACAGGTTGCTCGGGCGTTGGTCTCTGATGGCGCTGCTCCGCGCGCCGTGGTGCCGGCTTTTATGTTTATTGGTTGATCATGCTATGTGCCGGCAGGTACTTCCTGACGCTAGATCGCCGGACCCAGGCTGGGGTGATTGTTTGCGCCGATCGTGCCCCGTGGGGCACTCAGCGATGAGGTGGGGATGCCGTGCGTATGTTGTCTAGTTGTTTTTCGCAGGACGCGGCCATCAGCAAACATCGAGTTAATCATGATCGGGAAGCTGCTGCGTGTTAGCTTATGCCTATCGCTAGATAAAGAGCTATGATCTAGCGCGCATCGCTTGAGTGCCAGTCGCGATAATCAGAGGCAGGCGGTGACGTTGCTGTCGCGGTAGAACAAAGCGCGGTGAGACCAATAACGCGCGTAAAATACCCGTTATTGCTTCTTTTGGCGCTCAAACAACTTATGTCAGTAGTCCTTGCAGGTGGATCGTCTTAAAGTCGGTGTTGTGACCGCACTCCACGTCGCGCACGCGGTGGTCGGCTCCGGCCCTCGGTGTAGATGCCGATCCTGAACTCAGTGATCGTGCCGTCGACGAGGGTGAGATGGTCGTAGGCGCCGCGGTCTGACACCCCTGAAATCGTCGTCGCCGCTCCGTCGCCATCGATCGTGTGGCCGTCGAGCTCGAGCGTGACGCCGGGCGCGCCGGATCACCAGCCCGTCGCCGGGGCAGTTCGTGAGGTCGCGCGGCGCAGGGGGGTGGTGTCGCGGGTGATGGTGTTCTGCCGCAGTCTGGGCCGCTGCGAGCGCGGTCACAAGGGAGGGCCGCGGCGACCACGGCGGTGAGGACGAGGAGGGTTCGCATGGCCGCGACGCTACGCTGTCCGCGCCGGCGCCGACATCGGGGCCTCGCCTGATCTTCAGGCGCGCAGGAAGGCGAGCACGGCCAGCACACGCCGGTGCGAGTCATGCGACCCTGGCAGCCCAGAGCCTGGAAGATCTGGCGGATGTGGGTCTCGACCGTCTTCGGGACTCACGACGCAGCACGCTCGCCGATCGCGCCGATTGAGCGGCGTCCGTCCAGCCATCAGCGCCAGGCACCTCGCGCCGCGGTCGGTGAGACTGCGGCGAGCGGCGCTCTCCTCGCGCGGGCGCCGCACGCAGCCGCGACACGATCGTGGGATCGAGCACGCACTCGCCCTCGGCGATCCGCCGCGAGCGCGTCGGCCAGCACCGCGATGTTCGGAGACGCGCTCCTTTTTCGGGACGTGGCAGGCCGCACGCGCTGCCGGTGCTCCTCGAGCAGACGCATCGCGTACACCGACTCGAGGTGGTGCGAGAGCACGGGCACGCCCATCGCCAGGGTGCGCGGCGCGGATCTCCTGCGCGGCGACGAGCCCTCTCCCTCGGTGCGGGTCGGCGGCATGCGGATGTCCACGATCGCGACGTCCGAGGCTCGGGCCGAGCCGCACCGCGCTGCATGCAGCTCCGCGGCGCCTGCGGCCCGCCGCGCGGCCGACCACCGACGTCGGCGTCTGCCAGCAGCCGCGCGGAGGCCGCTAGCGGCAGCAGCATCTCGTCGTCGGCGATCCCCGACGCCGCACGGGGACCTCCGCGCTCGCGATCGCGATCCCGGCTGTGCGCGGTCGATGCTGAGCCGGCCGTCGAGCGCGCCGATCCCGGTCGCCGAGGTCGACGAGCTCGTCGTCGAGCGTGACCGGCCGGCCGTCGATCTTCCAACTTCGTGGCGGAGCGCTTCGCGCTCGTGCGTCGACGCCGTGATCGCCGCCGACACTGCTGGCGCTCTCCGCTTGGCCACCTCCGCCACGAGGAAGTACGCCGCGGCCTCGACCGCCGCGGCGGAAGCGCTCGTCGCGGCAGCGCGCTCGAAAGTCGCCATCGGCGCCGATGCCCGGTCTCCCGCGCCGTCGCCCCGACCGCCGCCGCGAGCCAAGCTCGGCCGACGAGCACCTACGCCGGATAGATGCCGCGCCGAGCTCCGCCGGCGCAGCTCGCCGAGCGCGCCCCGCAGCTCCGCCGCCGCGCCGCGTCGATCGCGCTCCGCGGCGCCGCCGGGCCGACCTGCGCGCGCAGCAGCCGCAGCGCGAGCGACAGCACCACCAGCCGCTTTGCTGCGCGCCGGCGTCGTGCCGGGTCGCGCTCGAGCCGCCGCCGCTCGGCGTCGCCCGCCTCTGACCGTGCGCGCCCGCGGGGCCCGCAGCTGCTCGAGCTGCGCGCGCAACTGCGCCTCGCGCCTGGCTCGTGCGTCGAAAGCCGCGAGCCGCGCACGCCGCGGGCCGACCTCCTCGAGCCGCTCGCGAGGATCGTCGAGCAGCTCCCGCGCGGTGCGCCACCACCGCGACGGGCTCGCCCGCCGCGCGTGACGAGCGGCGTCGCCGCGCGGCCCGGCCAGCTCGCCGATGGATCGATCAGGCCGCCCCGCGCGTCGACGAGCAGGCCGGCCTTCCGAGACGGGGTAGGCGAGCGCGAGCGCCGGTCGCGCGAGCGCGCCCGGCGAGCGCCGCGCGCAGCCCACCCGGCACGCGGCGCGCCCGCCCAGCTCGATCACGAGGCGCTGGCGACCGCCGCGCGCCGCGCCCGGCGCACGCGCACCCACGCGCCGCGCGACGCCCGCGCACGGCGCAGGCCGAGCGCGCCCAGCGCATGCGCGACCCACAGCCGCGTCGTCGGCCGCCGTCGTTGGACGCGTAGCCGGGCGGCTCGTCGCGAGTGCGTGTAGTCGGCGGTCGACGAGACCCAGGTACGCGGGCGAGCGCGCACCAGCACCGGCGCGGTCAGCCGCCGCGCGGCCGTCGAGCGCGCCAGCCGCACGATCGCCAGCGTCGCGAGCAGCGGCGCCCAGACGAGTCCGAGCACGATGCCTTCCGCGCGGCTCGCGGCCTGGACCAGGTCCGGCGAGCTCGTGACGTTGAGCAGATTGTCCGGCACAGCCCTGCGCGCCCGGGTCGAACGCGAGCGCGGGGAGCAATCCGAGCGCGAGCAGCGTGCCTGCGTAGGCGGGCGCGAGCGTTCACCGCGCGCGGCCTTCCGGGTACGCGAGCGCGGCGTGCGCCACGACCGCGGCACCGCGTAGGTCAGCAGCCCGAACGTGAACACGACCGGCGGTCGGCGTTTCGGATTGTTCATAGCCTGGTCGGCGAACCACGCACAGCCGGCGAGCGCGTGAGCAGCAGCCTGAAGCGGCTCGACGGTCGCCGCGACCACGCCGCGACCCCGCACGCGACCAGCGCACAGCCCATCGCCGCAAACGAGTAGCGACGCCGCCCCAGTCGTCGCCCACCCGGCGAGCGACCCGACGGGAGCGTCACGACGATCGCGACCAGAGCGCCGAGCACGAGCCCGGCAGCGAGCACCACGAGCTTCACGTGCGCAGTTTCCCTATCACTCCCATACGAGTTCATCAGGCATACCCTTTCGGGCTGGACGGGCGAGAAAGAGCCGGGACGCCCCCGATGCGCCGCGACACCTCGACGTAGGTTCGGGACACACTCGAGCCAAGGAGCCGAAGATGCGTCCCCACCCATTCCTGCCGACTATCCGTGATCTGCTGGCGCGTCGCTCGCCGCATGGGAGCAGCGGCGGCGACAAGGCGGGCGGTACGCGCGCGTCCAAGCCCATCGTTCTCACGCTGGCGAACGGCAACGGCGACACCCCGCGCGCCCTGAGCTGTACGCGGTCGTGGTGAAAGCGGCGCAGCGGCGGCACGCTGCAGATCCTGTTCAAGGACGGCTGGCGCTGGGCCAGACGGATTACGAGGCCAACTTGATCCACGACGTCAAGGCCGGAAGGCGGATCTCGGCTGCTGGTACGCGGGCGTTCGACGACGTCATGGGGCTATCTCTGTTCGATGCGCTGAATGCGCCGCTGCTGATCGATTGCCTCGCGCTCGAGCGCAAGGTGCTCGAGAGCCCGCTCGCGCCGTAGATGCTCGCCGGCATCGCCGCCGGCGTCGTCGGGCTGGGCATCCTGCCTCGGGCCGCTGCGCAAGCCGCTGGCGCTGGCGACGACTGGTACGCCCTGGCGACTACCGCGAGACGCTCTCCGCGCTCCAGCTCGCAGGTGGGAGAAGCGACGCTCAGCGCTCGGCGCCAAGGGCGCCCTGATCGCGGGCCAGTGCCGGTCGACGGCTACGACGGCGTCGAGCAGCAGATCACCTCGGATCCAGGGGCAATCGCTGCTACGACCACGTCGGCAAGCACCTGACCGCCAACGTGACGCTGTGGCCGCGCCCGCGTGGTGCTGTTCGCCAACGCGAAGGCGCTCGACGGCCTGACAAGCGACAGCGCCGCGCCATCGCCGCGAAGCGAAGGACGCGCAGGCACCCGCGGTCGCCTCGAGCAGAAGGATGCTGCGGAGGCCACAGGGACCTCTGCCGCCGCGCGTGCGGTTCGAGACCGCGAGCGCCGCGGACGTCGCAGCGCTGCGCCGCACGGTCCAGCCGGTCGGCGACTGCCTGAACGCGATGCCAGGTCGAAGGCCGCGATCACGCAGATCCGCTCCATCCGCGCCGCTTCCCGCGCGCCTTACCGACGCCGAGCTGCGCTGGCGTCAGCGCAGCGCGGACGACCCCGCGGCGTCGAAGGCGGGCGGGAAGCGGACGCCGCTGGACGGCATCTGACGTTGACCAATGACCCGCGCGGACGCTGCCAAGGTGCTCCCCAGGCGCTCTGGTCTCCGAGAACTATGGGCACTGGCGCTACACGACAGCCGCGGGCGCATGTATCACACGCAGTCCAGCGAGGGCCACCCGCGCTGGACGCGCGCCACCTACACCGTCAAGGGCCACATCTTCACGTTCACCGCATCGACTACTGGCAGGGACGCCGAACGGCGCCGCTGAGAAGACGCGATGTTCCAGGCCGCTGGAGCTGCTACCGCGACCGGCTGTCGCTCCAGCAGGTGTCGCCGACAAACTTCAAGGTGATCGTGGCGCAGAGCCAAGCTTCATGGGGCGGGGAGCTCGGCTTCGAGCCGGGTCCCCGCGCCCGGCGGACTTTCAACGCTGAGCCGCCCGCCGAGCGCCTGACCCGGTCGGCCAGCTTCGCGCAGCCTGCCGCCACGCGCCGGGTCGGCGCCGCCGGCGCCGTCGTCTGCGACCCTCACCACGAGGCGGGCCGGCCTGCGCCGCACGGCGATCGTGACGCGGTCGCGGCGGCGTATTTCGCGACATTGGCGAGCGCCCGGCGCACACGAAGTAGGCGGCCGCCTCCACGGCGCGCCGCGCGCGCCCCGCAACCACGTGCAGCTCGACGGGACGTTAAGCGCTTCGCAAGCTCCGGCAGCGCCGCGCCGCATCCACCCTCGGTCAGCGCGGTCGGGTGGATGCCGCGGGCGAGCTCGCGAAGCTCCTCGCGGGCGGCGCGCAGCTGGCGCTCGACATCGGCGAGCCGCTCGCCCCCGACGGCCAGCCGAGCGCCTCGACGTGCGCGCTGACCGCGGCGAGCCGCCGTCGCGTCACTCGCGCTGCAGCCGTCGCCGCGCGTCCGCCGCCTGACGATGTGGCGGCGCGACGCCGCCAGCTGCTCGGCGCTCGGAGGACCCGGCCTGCAGTCGCACGTTGGTCAGCGCCAGCCGCGTCGCCGCCGCCACCGACTCGACCAGCTGCGGGTCCTCGAGCACCGCGGTGGTCGCAGGCTGGCTACTGGCGACGGCTCGCCGCCCGCCGACTGGCGGACGCGCGCTCGCCTCCGACCGCAGCTCGAGCGGCCGCCTGACCTGTCCGCGTAGCGATCGCCGAGCCGGTAGCCGAGCTGCAGCGATGGGTCGCCGAGCGCGCGCGCCAGACGGTCACGCAGCGCGTTTCCGGCTCCCACAAGCCGCCGAGATCCACGACGAGGCCGGTCAGCGGCCCTGCGACCAGCGCGGCGGCGCTCGAGGTCGACCAGAAGGCGGCGGCGGTCGTGTGACGAGCACGACCTCGTACGCCGCCAGCGTCACCGACTCGCTGCTCCCGGCCAACACGGTCAGCGCCAGCACCGCCGCCACCGCGAGCGCGCCCACGGTGGGGACCACGCGCGCCCGCGTGCCGTGGCCCGCTCGCAGCAGGCATACTGGCGACGGCCGCGGCCGTCGTCGCCGCGCACAGGAGCAGCGTGAGCGCGTCATTGGCGCCGAGCGGCTCAATCGCCCCGTCGACGGTGCAGCGCGACGACCACCTGCGCCGGGCGCCGGGCGGGCCGGGCGCCGGGGTAGGCGAGCAGCAGGTGGATCAGCGGGGCCGCGATGGAGGCAGAGCAGCGCGGGGACGAGCAGTGCCCGCGAACCAGGCGGCGCTGAGCCAGCCAGGCAGCGCGCCGTCGCCCGCCGGCGCGGTGCCGGCGGCCAGCGCGCCGCGCGAGCAGCGCCCAGCTGGTGACCAGGTCGGCGGCGGCGCGGTCGAGCCCGCCCGGCCCCACGCTGCCCACTCGGCGCCGAGCTCCCAGCGCGAGGCCCACGGGCGATGGCGCGGCCGCGCGCACCCGCTACCGACGCCGCCAGCGACGCCAGGCTCTGCCAGTCAGTCTCGCCTGGGATGAACCCGCGCGCGCTGCTCTCCCCGAGGCGGTTATACGACGACGCGTCGCGGCTCGAGGTCAGCACCACGGTCGGCGTCGTCGTCGGCGGCCAGCGCCTCGCAGACGGCGAAGCCGTAATCCCGCCTGCAGCAGCGCTCGGGCGGGATGTCCTTGGGCTTCTTGCAATGCGCGCACAGCTTGCAGGCCCAGGCCGCTGGCGCGGTGATCAGGAGGACCGACGAGGCGACGTTGAACGGCGCCACGCCCATGTTGAGGAGCCGCAGCACCGTCGTCGGCGCGTCGTTGGTGTGCAGCGTCGACAGCACCAGGTGACCCGTCTGCGCCGCCTTGACCGACGATCTCCGCCGTCTCGAGGTCGCGGATTTCGCCGACCATGATGATGTCCGGATCCTGGCGCAGGAACGCCCGGAGCGCGACAGGGAACGTCAGCCCCGCCTTCTCGTTCATGTTGACCTGGTTCACGCCGGCAAGCTGGATTTCCGCCGGGTCCTCCGCGGTCGAGATGTTGACGCCGCGGCTGGTTCAGGATGTTGAGGCACGTGTAGAGCGACACGGTCTTGCCGCTGCCGGTGGGGCCGGTGACGAGGATCAGCCCGTACGGCCGCCCGATCGCGTCCATCAGCGCCTCCTGCTGGTCGGGCTCGTAGCCCAGCGCCTCGATGCCGAGCTTGATGCCCGACGAGTCGAGGATACGCATCACGATCTTCTCGCCGAAGAGCGTCGGCAGCGTGCTGACGCGGAAATCGATCGCCTCGACTTCGACAGCACGATCTTCATCCGCCCGTCCTGCGGCACGCGCTTCTCCGAGATGTCGAGCTTGGAGATCACCTTGATCCGGGACGCGAGCTTGTCCTTGATCACGAGCGGCGGCTGCGCGACTTCCATCAGGATGCCGTCGAGGCCGGTAGCGGACGCGGTAGAACTTTTCGTACGGCTCGAAGTGGATGTCCGAGACGCCGGCCTGAATCGCGTCGATCAGGATCTTCTGCAGGTAGCGGACGACCGGCGCGTCCTCGACCTCGGAGCTTTCCTCGTCGCCGCGCCTGCTGGGGCCGTCGGCCTCCTGGAGGTCGACCTCCAGGTCCTCCATGCTGACGCTGCGTCCTTCAGCAGCGCACCGGACGCCTCGACCAGCTTGTGGATCGACGCCGCCAGCTTGTCGTTCTCGACGACGACCGGCTCGACGACGAGATTCGTCTTGAACCGGATCTCCTCCAGGCCCTGCAGGTTCGCCGGGTCGGACGTGGCGACATAGAGCCGGTTGCCGCGCTTGTGCAGCGGCAGAACGTGCCGCGCCTGGGCAATCTTGAGGTCGATCAGGTCTTTCGGGTACTGATCGATGTCGAAGCCCGAAAGATCGAACAACGGTACGCCGAAGGCGCGCGACGCGAACACCGCGAGCTGCGTCGCCGTGATCTTCTTGCCGGCGATGACGTGGTCTACAAAGGTGACGCCCCGGCCTGCAGCGCCTGCGTTTGCAGCGCTTCGGCCTCGAACTCCGTCATGAGCCCGTGCTGGGCGAGCGCGCGCGCGAGGCCGCTGATATTGCGGGTGGAGGCGGCGTGCGTGGCCATGGGCTAGGAGCGTCGAATCGGGCTTATTGGCACTTGGGAAGGAAGCATCCCGTGCGGCAAGCAATTCCGTGCCGTGTCGGCTACAATGTTGCCGGCGCCAGCATTATTCCAAGCGCATGAAACTTGTCCGGCCGATGAGGTTATCCGACGGATGATGCCTGCCCATCCGCGCTTTGTAAAGGCGGGACCGCCTCTCGCCCGACCGGCGCCAGCAGCCGCACGACTTTGACGCCACGATCCTGCGTCTGCAGCACTTCGAGCGTCTGGCCGGCGATCTCGACCCGCGTGCCCGCGTCCGGAATGTCACCCAGATGGCCGAGGATGAGGCCGTTCAGCGTCTTTGGTCCGTCGACCGGAAAATGCGTGCCGAGCCTGCGGTTCAGCGTGCGCAGCGGCGCCATGCCGTCGACGACGACGGTGCCATCGGCGCCGCGCCGGTACGTGTCCGCTCCCGTCGGGCGCCTGCGTCGTGAAATCGCCGATGATCTCCTCGATGATGTCCTCGATCGTCACGAGGCCCACGAGCTCGCCGTACTCGTCGACGACGAGGCCCGAGCCGCTCGCGGTCGTTCTGGAATTGCTGCAGCTGCGCCAGAAGCGGCGTGCCGGCGGGAACGAAATACGCCGGGCGCAGGATCGAGCGCAGCCGCTCCGGATCGATCTCGCCGTCGCGCTGGAGGTGCACGACCTGCTTCAGATGGATCACGCCGACGATGTTGTCGAGCGTGTCCTCGTAAGCCGGAAGCCGCGTGTGGTACGACGTGGCGAGCTGCTGCGTGAGCGTAGCGGACTTCGCGGACAGGTCGAGCGCGTGGATCTGGTTGCGCGGCGTCATCACGTCGTTCGACGGTGACGGCTTCGAGGTCGAGCAGATTGGCGAGCAGCGCGCGGTGCTTGCCGCGGAAATACTGGCCCTCGAGCACGAGCGAGCGCAGCTCCTCCTGCGGTCAGCGTCGACCCGGATTCGCTCGTGCGGCTGATGCGCAGCAGCTTGAGGAGTGCCTGGACGAAGAGGTTGACGAACCACACGACGGGCGTGGCGGCCTTCAGCATCGGCGCCAGGATGTAGCTCACGATCGGCGCGATGCGATCGGCGTGCATCGCGCCGACCACCTTCGGCGTGATTTCCGAGAAAACGAGCAGCGCGAAGGAGATCGCCACCGTGCCGAGCGCCAGCGCGAGCTCGCCCCTCGCCGAACAGGCGCTTCGTGATCACGGCCGTCAGCGTCGCCGCGCCCGCCGCGACCAGGGTGTTGCCGAGCAGGATCACGCCGAGGAGGGCGTCGGTCCTGCCAAGGAGCGCGAGCGCCAGCTTGGCGCCGCGTCCGCCGCGCTCCGCGCCGTGCTTCAACCGGTAGCGGTTGACCGCCATCATCGCGGTCTCGGCGATCGAGAAGAACCCGGCGATCGCCAGCAGCACCGCGAGGGCGAGCCCGAGCGTGTTGAGCGGGATGTCGTCCAAGCGATTCCTGTCCTGCTAACGCCCGAGCAGGACCTCGAGCACGAACTTGCTGCCGAGGTAGGCGAGGAAGACGAACACGGTCCCGGCGATGATCCAGCGCAGCGCCACGCGCCCGCGCCAGCCGTAGCGCCAGCGGCCGACCAGGCAGCGCGCCGAACGTGAGCCAGCCGAGCACCGAGAACACGCTCTTGTGATTGAACACGAGCGGCTTGCCGAAGAGCTGCTCGGTGAACAGCACTCCGCTCACGAGCGTCAGCGTGAGCAGCAGGAAGCCGACGGCGATGAGCCGGAACAGGAACCGCTCGAGGGTGAGGAGCGGCGGCACCGCCGCCGCTGTCGGTTCGGGCAGGCGCCGGCGCAGCCGCTTTCTCGAGCCCCATCAGCACGAGCGCCTGGACGGCGGCGACGAGGAACATCGCATAGGAGACGAGCGCCACGGCGACGTGACGCCGCGGCGAGCGTGTCGCTGCCGAAGCTGAACCGATGCGTGCTCACGATGAACGCGGGAGGAGCGATGCGGCCGCCGCGATCGGCAGGACGACGGTGCCGATGGCCGGCAGTGTGGCGAGGAGTCCCGAGACCCACGCGACCGCGGCGACGAGCCCGGCGACGACCGACACCGCGTTGGCGAACGACAGGTCGAGGCCCTCCGGCGTCACGACGTTCTGAAAGGCGAGGCCGCGCATGGCGCGATGAGCGCAAGCGGAAGCAGCCACGCGGACCGCGCCGGCCGGCAGGCGATCGCCGGCCCGGCTCGAAGTGCCGCGTCCCGCGGTGACCGGCCACAAGATGTACGCGGCGAGCCCGTACAGGGCCACGACGGTCACGTGGAGTAAAATCATTGGATTTGGCGCACGACGCGCGCCGGTTGCCGCGCGCGCGGCTTATCTTACGCCAACTTCCCAGGACTCCCGGCGCTCCCATGTTCGACAATCTATCGCAACGGCTGTCGCTCGTCGTCAAGCGGCTGCGCGGCGAGGCGCGGCTCACCGACGACAACATCCAGGACGCGCTGCGCGAGGTGCGTCTCGCGCTGCTCGAAGCCGACGTCGCGCTGCCGGTCGTCAAGGACTTCGTCGCGGCGGTCAAGGAGAAGGCGCGTCGGCGAGGAAGTCATCGGCTCGCTGACGCCGGGTCAGGCGCTGATCGGCGTCGTCCATCGCGAGCTCGCGGCGCTGATGGGCGGCGCGGCGCGGCGCTCGATTTCGCGGTGCAGCCGCCGGCGGTCATCCTGCTCGCCGGACTGCAGGGCGCGGGCAAGACCACGACCGCCGGCAAGCTCGCGCGCTCGTTGCGCGGACAGAAGAAGAAGGTGCTGCTGGTCTCCGCCGACGTCTACCGTCCCGCCGCGATCGAGCAGCTCGCAGTGCTGGGCGGCGCAGGTCGGCGCGGACGTGTTTCCGTCGCGCGAGCGGCGAGGCGCCGGTCGCGATCGCGCAGCGCGCGCTCGACTGGGCGAAGCGGCACTATCACGACGTGCTGATCGTCGACACCGCGGGCCGCCTCGCGATCGACGAGGCCATGATGCGCGAGATCGCCGAGCTGCATGCCGCGGTGAAGCCCGTCGAGACGCTTTTCGTCGTCGATGCGATGCAGGGCCAGGACGCCGTCAACACCGCGCGCGCGTTTCGCGACGCGCTGCCGCTGACCGGCGTGATCCTCACCAAGCTCGACGGCGACGCGCGCGGCGGCGCCGCGCTGTCGGTGCGCCACGTGACCGGCGCGCCGATCAAGTTCGCCGGCGTGTCCGAGAAGATCGACGGCCTCGAGCCGTTCCACCCCGAGCGGATGGCCTCGCGGATCCTCGGCATGGGCGACGTGCTGTCGCTCATCGAGGGCGCGCAGAAGAACGATCGACGTCGAGGAAGCGAAGAAGTTCGCGCGGAAGATGAAGTCGGGCAAGGGCTTCGACCTCGACGACTACAAGGCGCAGATCGGGCAGATGCGCAAGATGGGCGGGCTCGCGCGCGATGCTCGACAAGCTGCCGGCGCGAGCTCGCGCGCGCCGCCCAGGGCACGAACGGTCGACGATCGCAAGATCGCGCCGCGTCGAGGGCATCATCAACTCGATGACCCCGGCGGAGCGCGCCAAGCCCGAGATCCTCAAGGCGTCGCGCAAGCGCCGCATCGCCGCGGGCGCCGGCGTTTCCGTGCAGGAGGTCAACCAGCTGCTGAACCAGTTCGAGCAGGCGCAGAAAATGATGAAAATGATGGCCAAAGGCGGGATGCAGAAGATGCTGCGCGGAATGAAGGGTTTCATGCCGCGGGCGCGATGATGCCGGTAGGGTCGCGAAGCGCTGCGGGCTTCCGCAGCTTTGGCGCCTGCGGCGCGCCGCGCTGCACCCGCGCTGCAGCGAGCGGTCTTGCCGAAGCGAGCCCGTTCCGTCGTATAATCAAAAGCTTTCCATTGCAATCAGTCAGACTAGAGAATCCGACCATGGTGGTCATCAGATTAGCCCGGGGCGGCGCCAAGAAGCGCCCGTTCTTCAATGTGGTGGTCGCGGATTCGCGCAACCGCCGCGACGGCCGTTTCATCGAGCGCGTGGGGTTCTACAACCCCATCGCCTGCGAAAGGCGAGGAGGCGCTGCGGCTCGCCGTCGACCGCATCACGTTCTGGCAGGCCGCGGCGCGCGCATGTCGGACACCGTCGCCGGCCTGGTCAAGCGCTCGGCGAAGCCCGTGCCGACGGCTGAGCCGCGCGCGGCTGCTGCCAGCCGCGTCACGCCGCCTGACCGGCCCGGCGGGCTGATCTGCCGGCCCGCGCGCTGGAGTCAGAGTCCGGAAGTCCGGCGTACAGATGGCGATGGCGCAGCACGGGACGCCATCGTCGTGATGGGCGAGATCGCCGGACCGTACGGCGTGCGCGGCTGCGCTCAAGGTCCGCTCGTTCGCCGAGTCGCCCGAGGCGCTGTTGGCGTATCGGGACCTGGTGGATCAAGTCCCGGCGCGAGGCGGAACGTGGACCGAGTTTGCGCGTCTGGAAGGGCGCATGCATTCGGGCGCGCTGGTGGTCGCGCTTGGCGGGGTTGGCATCGCGCGAGGCCGCGTTGGCGCTGAAGGGATCCGAAGTCGGCGTGCCGCGCGGCGGCCCTGCCGGCCGCTGGCGGAAGGCGAGATTTACTGGGACGACCTCGCCGGCCTGCGTGTGATGAATCGGGCGGGAGTGGTGCTGGGCGACGTGCAGGGCGTCGTACGCCAGCATGGAGGGCACCCTCTGCTGCGAGTCGAGCGCCCGCCGGTTTCCCAGGGCCGGAGCGACTGATTACCGTACGTGCCCGGCGATCGTCGACCGGGTCGACGTCGCGGGCGGCAGGATCGACGTGGATTGGGAGGCGGACTACTGAACGCCGCGCCGGAGCGCAGGATGCGGATCGACGTCGTCACGCGCTGTTCCCGGAACTGGTCGAGCATGCGGCGCGGTTCGGCGTGACCGGGCGAGCGCTGCAGCGCGGACTGTGGCGCCTTGGCGTCGTGGAATCCGCGCGACTTCGTGACGGACAGGCACCGGACCGTCGACGACCGTCCGTACGGCGGCGGGCCGGGAATGGTGATGCTGGCGGAGCCGCTGGCGGCGGCGCTCGCGGCGGCGCGCTCGGCGCACGAGCGGAAGGAGCGCGGCGGCGCGCGACGCGTACGCTCACCTGTCGCCGGCGGGCGCGCCGCTGACGCATCGGCGGGTCGCCGAACTGGCGGCGCAGGGCGACGCGACCGGGCTCGTGCTGCTCGCGCGGGCGGTACGAGGGCATCGACGAGCGGTTGCTGGAGCGTGAGGTTGACGAGGAGGTCGCGATCGGCGATTTCGTCGTGTCGGGCGGCGAGTTGCCGGCGCTGATGCTGATCGATGCGGTGTTGCGGCTGCGTCCCGGCGTGCTGAACGATGCCGAGTCGGCGGCGCAGGACTCGTTCGCTGCCGGGTCTGCTCGATTGCCCGCACTACACGCGCCCGGAGGAGTACGCGGGCGCGCGGGTGCCGGAGGTGCTGTTGTCCGGCCACCACGAGGCGATACGGCGCGTGGCGGCTCGAAGCAGGCGCTCGGCCGCACGTGGGAACGACGGCCCGATCTGCTTGCGGGATCGGGAGCTGTCGCAAGAGGAACGGGAGCTGCTCGCGGCGTATCGCCGCGAGCGGATGCCGCGATCCGGGCAATCTGTAGCGGCTGCAGCACAACGAAGCCGCGCGCATCAGGGGGCGCCCTGCGCTGCGCGCGAGGTCAACGACCCGCAGTCAGTCGATATCGGAGAACGCAGCATGGACATCATCGCCACACTGGAGAAGGAAGAAATCGAGCGCCTGGGCAAGAAGATCCCGACCTTCGCGCCGGGCGACACCGTGATCGTCAACGTCAGCGTCGTCGAAGGCGAGCGGAAGCGCGTGCAGGCCTACGAGGGTGTCGTGATCGCCAAGCGCAATCGCGGGCTCAACTCGTCGTTCGTCGTGCGCAAGATCTCGAGCGGCGAAGGCGTGGAGCGCACGTTCCAGACGTATTCGCCGCTCATCGCCGGCATCGAGGTGAAGCGCAAGGGCGACGTGCGCCGCGCGAAGCTCTACTACCTCCGCGATCGCTCGGGCAAGTCGGCGCGCATTCGCGAGAAGCTCGCGCACGCGCACAAGGAAAAGCAGGAGTAGCGCGGCGGCCCGCTGGCGGCAGGATGGGGCCGCCGGCGCCGCCCTGTCCTTTGCGCGCGGACGGCACCGCGGGCGTTCACTGTTGGCGTCGAATGTTGCCGAGCGCGTGCGCGCGCCACGCGGCGCGGATTCTTGCACGCGCACCTTGCCTCGCGCACCGATTTCCCGAATATTCGGCATCAGGGCGGGATTTCCCCGCCAACCCGAATAGATGAGAGCCTCGCTTTACGAAGCGCTGGGTATTCCGCCGACCGCCTCCGACGAGGACGTGCGCGCGGCGCTGCGGCGGCTGATCCGGAAATATTACGCGAAGACGCGCGATGGCCAGGGCAACGTCGAAGAGGCGCTGCGCTTCATCAATCATGCCAGCCGCATACTGAGCGATCCGGACCGCCGGATCCGCTACAACGGCGAGCTCGCGCGTTCCGGCGACCCGGTACCGCCGGCGGTCGCCGCACGTCGCGATCAATGCGATGGCGGCGACGCGGCGAAGGCACCGACGTCGCGGACCCCGGTCGCCGACTCGGCGGCGGAGCGCATCGCCCTCGCCAGCCGACCCGACACTGGCGAGCAACCTGCAGCAACGTCCATCATCCGGGCCTGACCGAACCCGTGGCGTCGTTCGGCCGGCCCGGCATCGTGACGGTCGCGCTGTGCACGCTGTTCGGCGGGTTCATCGCCGGCGCCATCGTGCTCGTCATGCCGCTCGACACCGTGGCGGTCGCGAAGCAGGTGCTGGTCTGGCTCACGCTGACGCTGCTCGCGCTGACGCTCGTCTACGGCATCGTCCACAGCTTCGCCTCGGCGCGGCGCCGCGGCATGGCGCCGATGCAGTCGCTGATGCCGCAGACCGACATCGCGATCCTCAACTGGCGGCGCGAGAAGAGCGTGTTCCTCGGCACGAATCAGCCGCAGGAGGACGCGAGCTGGATCTTCCAGCTCGCGCATGGCGGAGCTGGAGCGCGCGAAGACCGGCCGGACGAGCGAGCCGCGGCCGTGGAACCGGCTGGGCGCGCGCATGTTCGACTACGCGTTCTGGGGCATCGTCCTCGCGCTGCTCCTGTCCGAGCTCCGCAGCGCCGGCTTCGTGCCCGATAACGAGGCCTACTGGCTCGGCCATCCGCTCGTGGCGCCGGTGATCATCACCGGCACGTGGGTACCGTGTCGAAACGCTGCTGATGGCCTCCGTCGGCACCACGCCCGGCAAGTGGCTCTTCGGCTGCTACGTGCAGTACTCGATCTCCGACGCCTATGCGCGGCGCGAAATGCAGTCCCAGATCTGGCGCAGCTTCAGCGCGCGTTCCGGGTGTGGTGGGAGGGCATGGGCTGCGGCTTTCCGCTGATCGCGCCGATCCTGATCGCGATCGCCTACGAAGGCTGGCGGCGAACCACGAAAGCGACTGGGATTTCGCGCAGGATTGCCTGGCGACGCACGCGCCGCCGGGAACGCTCAACATGGTGACGGGCGTTTGCGGCCTCGCCGCGATGCTCTGGCTGTACGGTGTCGGCATGGCACCGGCCGCTCGCGGACGGAACTCGCATCGGTGGGCGCCAAGATCGTCGCGGCGATGCCGTCCGCGCAATCGATCATTCCGAAGGGGCTGACGGACGGAAGCGTGATCAACAGCGTGACGGGCGGCATCCGCGGGTCGGATCCCGGCGCGTCGCCGAGCGGTGCCGCCGGGTGCGGCGTCCTCGGCGCCTCTCGACTCCGATGTCGCCGCGCTGTTCGCCGACCGCCGCAACCGCGTCGCGCTGTTCAAGGCTGACGGGCTCCGCTCGTTGCGCGCCGGCAACTATCGGCGCGCCGCCGAGCTCTGCAGCGCGTGGGCCGACCTCGAGCTCGGCAACGCCGAGGCCTGGCGCTGTCTCGGCGAGGCGCAGCAGGCGCAAGGCAATCACCAGGAAGCCGTCAACGCATTCCGCAAGGCGAAGCAGCACGACCTCACCGACCGTTCGCTCGACGCCGCCATCGAGCGCAGCCAGAAGGGCATCGTCGGCGATTTCCTCCATCGCTACCAGAAATAGCGAACGCGGCGCCTGAACGGCGCGACCCCGTGCCGGCCCCGGAGGAGTCCGTCACGCGGTAGGGCGCGGCGCCGTCTTCACCGCGCGCGAGTTCGCGGCGCACCTCGTCCATGTCGAGCGCACGCGCCGCGGCCACGACCTCCTCGAGCGCGGCGCTCGGCAACGCGCCGGCCTGCGCGAAGACGACGATGCTGTCGCGAAAGACCATGAGCGTAGGGATCGAGCGGATGCCGAAGTGCCCGGCGACCGCAGGCTCGGCTTCGGTGTCGACCTTGGCGAACAGGATGTCCGGATGGCGCGCCGCGGCGGCTTCGAACACCGGCGCGAACGAGCGGCAAGGCGCGCACCACGGCGCCCAGAAATCGACGATCGCGAACGGATGGCCAGGGATCGACGCCGCGAATTGCGCGGAATCGAGCGTGGCGACCGTGCCGGGCGGCTAGCGGGATCCCCCGATCGGCGCTGTGCGCCGTTCCCCTAGGGGCGAGCGCCTTGGGCGACGGCCCGGGCGAGCGCTTGCATGCAGTCCCCCCAGATCGGGCGCTGCGCGCCGTTCCCCCAGGGGGCGAGCGCCTGCGGGCGGCCCGGCGGCGCTCGATCCGCGGATTCTTGCGATCAGCGCCGACGTCGAATGCGCCGGAGGCGAACGGAATCGCGACGAATCTTGCCGCCGGCGGCGATGACTTCGGACGCGCCGGCGGTGGTGTCCGCGGTGTAATCGCCGCCCTTCACGAGGACGTCGGGCAGGCACGCGGCGATGAGATCGCGCGGCGTGTCGGAATCGAACGGGAACGACGAGGTCCACCGCCGCCAGCGCGCGCAGCACGCGCCATCCGGTCCGCCGAGCGGATTCAGAGGGCGGTGTCCGGCCTTTGCTGAGGCGCCGCACCGAAGCGTCGGAATTGACGGCGACGACGAGCGCCGCGCCCAGCGCGCGCGCCTGGTCGAGATACGTGACGTGCCCGCGGTGCAGCACGTCGAACACGCCGTTGGTGAACACCAGCGGGCGCGGCAGCCATCCGATGCGCGCCAGCGCGTCGGCCGGCGTGGCGATCTTCGCGGGTAGCGCGGCGCGGGTATCGTGACCGCCTGCCGTCATCGGCGGTTCAACTCTTGTACTCGAAGAGCTTGACCACGCGCACGACGTCCGAAGTCGTCGCGGCGACCTCGGCGGCCGCGTCGCCTTCGGTGGGCGACACGAGGACCCATGAGGTAGACGACGCGCGCGCTCGGTGACGACCTTCACGTTGTTCGCGTCGAACTTCTTCGCCTCGATGAGGCGCGCCTTCACCTTCGACGTGATGTAGGTGTCCTGCGTGCGTGCGGCGATCGGGGTTTCCGGCCCGACCAGCAATTCGTTCGTCACGCTGCGGACGTACTCCTGGACGTCGCGATCTTTCCGGATTTCGTCGCGAATCGCGGGCGTCGGGCACCTCTCCGGTGAGGAGCACCTTGCCGGTCGTAGCTCGTCACGTTGAGATGCACCCGGTAGCCCGCATTGCGGCGCTCGGCGGCGGCCTTCGTCACCTTCGACTCGATCGCCTGGTCGCCGGCGCGCACCCGCCGGACCGGCGGTCCATCGCGACCAGGGTTCCGGCCCCGACCGCGGCGCCGATCGCGACGGCCGCGCAACCGACGAGGCCAGGCCGCGCGGCACATGCGAGCGGCAGGATCAGCAGCGGATCCAGGCGCAGCCGAGCGTCCTCATTCGTCGTCTCCCAGCAGCGTGTTGTCGATGGCGTCGCACAGGCAATGGATCATCAGCAGGTGGACCTCCTGGATGCGTGCGGTCCGCTCGTGCGGCACGCACAGATGGACGTCGCCGGCGTCGAGCATCGCGCCGATCTGGCCGCCGCCCTTGCCGGTGAGCGCGACGACGCGCATCTCGCGCTCGTGCGCGGCGGCGATCGCCGCGACGACGTTGGCGGAATTGCCCGACGTCGAGAGCGCGAGCAGCGCATCGCCCTTGGCGCCCAGCGCGCGCACCTGCTTCGCGAACACCTGCTCGAACGAATAGTCGTTCGCGACGGCGGTGAGGATCGACGTGTCGGTGGACAGCGAGATCGCCGGCAGCTCCGGGCGCTCCCGCTCGAAGCGGCCGATCATCTCGGCGGCGAAATGCTGGGCGTCGGCGCGCCGAGCCGCCGTTGCCGCAGGCGAGGATCTTGCCGTCGGAGAGAAGGCAGGTCGCGAGCAGCTCCGCGGCGCGGGCGAGCGCCGGGCAAGCGCATCGACCGCCGCGAGCTTCAACTGCGCGCTGTCGGCGAAATGCGCGCGGATGCGCGTGACAGTGATCCATGGTGGGTGGCGCAATCGCGTCGATTGTAGCAATTTTCACGCTGCCGGCCCGGGTCCGGACGCTACGCGGGCAAGTCGCCGAGATGCGATGAACGAGCATTCAGGCGCCCATGATGTCGCGCAGCCACTCGATGCGCCCGGAATCGAGCGCATCGAGCAGTACCGCGTCGACCGGCATGGCGGCGTGCGCGCGAGACGTCCGAGATAGAACGACGCCGCGGCGGCGATCCGCGCGCGCTTGACGGCGTGATGCTCTCGGCGGCGCCGCCGAAATCGCGCCGCGAGCGCAAGCGCACTTCGACGAACACCAGCATCTCCCCGTCCGCGCGATGATGTCGATTTCGCCGCGACGGCAACGGAAGTTGCGCTCGACGATCGCGAGGCCGCGGGCGACGAGGAACGCGGCGGCAAGGCCTCGGCGCGGGCGCCGGCGACGCCGCGCGCGCGTGCCATCGTCCCAGCGCGCGCCGACGGGCACGATCGCGGCCGGCGCGAAACTGCATCAGCCGTCCTTCGCGGACGAACTGGCGGCGTCTCGTCGAGCGAGAGATGGCCGGTGGCGCCGTCGAACTCGAGCCTCGAGGGCAATCCCTCCGCGAATTCCTGCGCGACCCGGAACGCGTCCATTCCCGAGCGCGTAGAGGCGTTCGAGCGTGGGATTGGGATAGCCGGGCCGCTTCAAGTCCGGTGAAGGCGGCGGCATCCGCGTCGACCAGCCACGGGATGTCGACGAAGCGCACGTTGTCGAGGTCGCGCAGCGCGTCGGGCGACTGGCGCTCGTTCACCTCGCTGCTGGTGTAGCTCGGAATGCGGTGCCGACATACGGCTTGGCACTCGCCGCGTCCTCGGCGTCGACTGCGAGGAGCGCCGCGTCGACCGGCGACTTCGCGAGCTCGCGCCGCATCAGCCGCAACACCTCCGGCGACGGGTCGAAGCGGTACATCACCGGCGCGCCGCCGCCGGCCAATAGCCATTCGGCGTTGAACGCGCTCGCGAAGCGCTGCTGCCGAGGCGTGTCGCTGGCGATCACCGCGACGGTCGCCGCGCCATCGTCGCTGCGCGCGCGCGAGCTGCCGCGCCTCGCCGTCGATCGTGAGCGTGAGGACGTAGATGTTGCGCGGGAGCGACGCGCCTTCGTCGAGCTGATTGAGCGCGATCGTCGGCGGAAGCCTCGCTCGCCCGCCGCCGACGAGAGCCTTCATGTCGTCGCGCACGAGAGGCCCGACGATGACGCGCGCGCGCGGCCTTCGCCTTGGCGAAGGCCGCCAGGATCTCACCGTCGCCATGCCCGATCACCAGGGGCTTCGCCTTCGCCGCGTCTGCCGCGGCGAGAAATCCCGCCTGCACGGCTTCGGCGGCGCGGCTGAACGACGCCGACGCGAGCGGCAGCACGAGTACGATGGGCCGGTCTTGGCGTCGATGTTCGCGTCCGGCACGGATTCCGCTCGGATCCGATCTCGACGCTGCCTGCCGGCTGCCGGTTCGCTTGCCGCCGGAGTTTGCGCGGCGGACAATGCGGGCAATCGCGAACGCGAAGGCGATCGCGCACACGACATCGCGCCAGCGCGTTCCCACACGCGCGTTCTCGAAGCGGCGGGGGCGATCATGAGCGCCACCGGGCGAGGCGCTCGCCCCGAGGATTCGCGCGATGGGACGACGAGCAGGTCGAATGCATGGCGGAGCGGAGGCGGAAGCGCGCTGACGCGCGCGTCTGCAGCGCCGGAACATTATAGTGTGGTTGCCACACCGCTCGGAAATCTGCGCGACCTGACGTTGCGGGCGCTCGACGTCCTCGGCAGCGCGGACGTGATCGCGGCCGAGGATACGCGGGTGACCGGCGTGCTGCTGCGGCATTTCGGCATCGCGGCGCACCCGATCTCGCTCCACGAGCACAACGAGGCGGCGCGCGCCGAGCAGATCGTGCGGGATCTTCGTGCCGGCCGCAGCGTGGCGCTGGTCAGCGATGCCGGCACGCCGGCGATCAGCGATCCCGGGGCGCGCCTCGTGCGGGCGGTGCGCGCGGCAGGGTTTCCGGTGGTGCCGATTCCCGGCCCCTGCGCCGCGATCGCCGCCGTGTCCGCAGCCGGGCTCAATGCCGATCGCCTGCTGTTTCTGGGCTTCTCTGCCGGCGGCAGCGCAGGCGCGGCGCGAGCTCCTGGCGCTCGGTCGCGCGCGAGCCTTGCGCCCTCGTGATCTACGAGGCCCCGCATCGCGTTCGCGCCACCGCGGCAGACCTCGGCGCGGCGCTCGGTGGCGAGCGGTCGCTGGTGGTCGCGCGCGAGATCACGAAGAAATTCGAGACCATCACGCAAATGACGCTCGCGGAGGCGCCCGACTGGTTTGCCGCCGACCCGAATCGCGAGCGCGGCGAGTTCGTGTTGCTGGTCGATGCGCCGGCGGAGTCGGCCACCGTCTCGCTGAAACTGCCGCTCGACCTGCGCCGGCTGCTGACGGCGCTCGTCGCCGAGTTGCCGCCGGCGCGCGCCGCTCGAGTCGCGGCCGCGGCGACAGGATTGCCGCGCGACATGCTCTACGCGGAAGCGCTCGCGCTCAAAGCGCCGCGGCGTTGAATGGTCTCGCCAGAGTCAGACTCGAACGATGCCTTCCAACCCGCTTGCCGCGGAAGCGCCGCGCGCCGCGCCGGGGATGGGATGCGCGCCTCGAGCTCCGCTTCGAGCGCGAGGCCGCGCGAACGGTGCTGACGACGCGCTCGGCACGTCGGCCCGCTGCGGGTGCAGAAGTCGCTCCACCCTGAAGGCGCCGACGTCTGCCAGGCGATCATCGTGCATCCGCCGGGCGGCATCGTCGGCGGCGATTCACTGGCGATTGCGATCGATGCCGGCGCGGGCGCGCACGCGCAGCTCACCACGCCCGGCGCTGCGAAGTGGTACCGGTCGGCGGGATCGGTGCGCGCATTCGACGACCGCACTGCGTCTCGCGGCGGGCGCGGTCGATCGAGTGGCTGCCGCAGGAGGCGATCCTGTTCGATGGCGCGCGCGCGGCAATCGCCTTGCGCATCGATTGCGCGCCCGGAGCGCGGTTCATCGGCTGGGACGTGACCTGCCTCGGGCGTACCGCATCGGGCGAGCGCTACGCGTCGGGCTCGCTGCGCCAGTCGCTCGAGCTTCATTGCGATGGCGCGCTCGTGTTCTGCGAGCGCGCGGCGATCGACGGCGGGTCGCGCGCGCTCCAATCCGGTGCAGTCCTGGGCGGCGCGCCCGTATTTGGCACGTTCATCGTCGCCGGCATGCCCGTGCCGGATCCCCTGCTGGCGGCGTGCCGCGCCGTCGAGTTGCGAACGAGGCGGCGGCGCGGTCACGCGCCTGCCGGAAGTGCTCGTCGGACGCTACCGGGGCGACTCCGGCCCACGCGGCGCGCACATATTTTGCTACGCTGTGGCGTTTGTTGAGACCGCTCGTCGCGGGCCGCGAGGCCGTGCTGCCGCGGATCTTCAGCACCTGACCGATTGTCGACCGCCGATGGAACTCACGCCGAGAGAGAAGGACAAGCTGCTGCTCTTCACGGCCGCGCTGCTCGCCGAGCGCCGGCTCGCGCGCGGCCTCAAGCTCAACTATCCGGAGGCCGTCGCGTACGTCTCGGCGGCGATCATGGAAGGCGCGCGCGATGGCCGCACCGTCGCCGATTTGATGGGCTTCGGCGCCACGCTGCTCGGGCGCCACCAGGTGATGGAGGGCGTGCCCGAGATGATTCCCGAGATCCAGGTCGAGGCGACCTTCCCTGACGGCACGAAGCTCGTCACCGTGCATCACCCGATCCCATGATTCCGGGCGAGCTGATTCTCGGAAGATGGCGAGCTCGAGCTCAACCGGGGTCGCGCGACGATCGGTGCTGACGGTGGCGAATACCGGCGACCGCCCCATTCAGGTCGGGTCGCACTATCACTTCGCCGAAACGAACGAGGCGCTCGCGTTCGATCGCGCCGCCGCGCGCGGATTCCGGCTCAACATCGCGGCCGGGACCGCGGTGCGCTTCGAGCCCGGGCAGAAGCGCACGGTCGAGCTGGTGGCGTTCGCGGGAGCGCGTGTCGTCTACGGCTTCGCGCGGGAAGGTGATGGGACCGCTCGACCGCGCGCGCGAAGCCGCGCCAGGAAGAGGAGCCGTCGATGAAGATCGGCCGGCGCGCCTATGCCGAGATGTACGGGCCGACGGTCGGCGACCGCGTGCGGCTCGCCGACACGGACCTCATCGTCGAAGTGGAACGCGATCTCACCGTCTACGGCGAAGAAGTGAAATTCGGCGGCGGCAAGGTGATCCGCGACGGCATGGGCCAGAGCCAGCGCGTGTCCGCGGATTGCGCCGACACGGTGATCACCAACGCGCTCGTGATCGACTGGTGGGGCATCGTCAAGTGCGACCTCGCGATCAAGGACGGCAAGATCGCGAAGCTCGGCAAGGCCGGCAATCCGGACATCCAGCCGGGCGTCGACATCGTGATCGGCGCGGCGACCGAGATCATCGCCGGCGAGGGCATGATCGTCACCGCCGGCGGCGTCGATGCGCACATCCAGCTTCATCTGCCCGCAGCAGATCGACGAGGCGCTGATGTCGGGCGTCACGACGATGATCGGCGGGGCACCGGACCCGCGACCGGCAACGGCGGCGACGACGTGCACGCCCGGTCCCTGGCACATCCATCGGATGCTGGAGGCGGCGGAAGCGTTTCCGATGAACCTCGGTCTTCTCGGCAAGGGCAACGCGAGCCTCACCCCGCCGCTCGTCGAGCAGGTGGAAGCGGGAGCGATCGGCCTGAAGCTGCACGAGGACTGGGGCACGACGCCGGCCGCGATCGACGCTGCGCTCAAAGTGGCCGACAAGATGGACGTCCAGGTCGCGATCCACACCGACACGCTGAACGAATCGGGCTTCGTCGAGACGACGCTCGACGCCATCGGCGGGCGCACGATCCACACGTATCACACGGAGGGCGCCGGCGGCGGTCACGCGCCCGACATCATCAAGGCGTGCGGCGAGCCGAACGTGCTGCCGTCGTCGACCAACCCGACGCGCCCCTACACGGTCAACACGATCGACGAGCACCTCGACATGCTGATGGTGTGCCATCACCTCGACGCGGCGATCGCGGAGGACATCGCGTTCGCCGAATCGCGGATCCGCCGCGAGACGATCGCCGCCGAGGACATCCTGCACGACCTCGGCGCCTTCTCGATGCTGTCGTCCGACTCGCAGGCGATGGGCCGGGTCGGCGAGGTGATCATCCGCACGTGGCAGACGGCGCACAAGATGAAGACGCAGCGCGGCAAGCTCGCGGGCGACCCCGCGACCCACGACAACCAGCGCGTGCGGCGCTATGTCGCCAAGTACACGATCAACCCGGCGATCGCGCACGGCATCGGCCACGTCGTCGGTTCCGTCGAGCCCGGCAAGCTCGCCGATCTCGTGCTGTGGAAGCCGGCCTTCTTCGGCGTGAAGCCGTCGCTGATCATCAAGGGCGGCATGATCGCCGCCGCGGCCATGGGCGACCCGAACGCGTCGATCCCGACCCCGCAGCCGGTTCACTACCGGCCGATGTTCGGCGCGTTCGGCAAGGCGCTGGCCACGTCCGTCACGTTCGTGTCGAAGGCCGCGTTGAAGAATCCCGCCGTACGCAAGCTCGAGCTCGCGAAACCGCTCGTCGCCGTCAAGAACACGCGAAAGATCGGCAAGCGCGACATGAAGAACAACGACTTCCTGCCGCGCATCGACGTCGACCCGGAGACGTACGAAGTGCGCGCCGACGGAGCGCTCCTGACCTGCGAGCCGGCGAGCGTGCTGCCGATGGCGCAGCGGTACTTCCTCGTTCTAGCGTGAACGCCTCGAATCGCGAGCGGAACTCGGTAGGCGAGCGATGCTCGTCGTCCAGGTGAAGCTCGACGCGGCGGCGTGCCGCACGACGCCGTGCTCGTGCTCCCGTTCGAGTTGCGGCAGAAGAAGCCGGCTGCGCACGACGGTCGCCGGTGGCGAGGAAATCGGCCTGTTTCTCGAGCGCGGCACCGTGCTGCGCGACGGCGAATGCCTCAGGGCCGATGACGGCCGTGTCGTGCGCGTGGCCGCCGCCGACGAGAACCTGATCGAAGTGCGGTGCGAGGACGCCGACGCGCTCGCGCGCGCCGCCTACCATCTCGGCAACCGCCATACTCCGGTGCAGGTGGGCGCGGGCTGGTTGCGTGCTCGCCGCGGACGACGTGCTCGCCGGCATGCTGCGCGGGCTCGGCGCCGTGGTGACGCCGGTGCGCGCGCCGTTCGAGCCCGAGGCCGGCGCGTACGCCGCGGGTCATCATGCGCATTCCAGCGACGCGAAGCACGCGGGCATCATCCACGATTTCGCCGTGCGTGATGGCGATGCCCGCTGATCTCGCGATGCCGTCGGACAGCGCGACGCCCGAGGGTCTGCGCCGCTCGCTCTTGCCGCTGGTCCGCCTGTTGCAGATCGCAAGCCCGACGCTGCCGATCGGCGCTTACAGTTATTCGCAGGGCCTCGAATGGGCGGTCGAAGTCCGGCGACGTCCGCGATGCCGCGAGCGCCCACGTCTGGATCGGCGACGTCCTCGAGTGTGTCGTCGCGCCCGGCGAAGCGGCGGTGGCGTGGCGGCTCCTTGCCGCCGCGCAGCGCGCGGACTGGCCCGCGTTTGCGACGTGGAACGCATGGTTCCGCGCGTCGCGCGAGACCGCCGAGCTGCGGGCCGAGACCGAGCAGACGGGCGGCTCGCTCGCCAAGCTTCTGCGAGGACCTCGACCTCCCTGGATGCGCCCGCCACGGCGATCCTTTCCACGCTCGCGCCGATCACGCTGCCGGCAGCGTATGCGCTCGCCGCGCGCGGTTTCGGGATCGCTGCCGACGCGGCCCTTGCGGCGTACGTCTGGTCGTGGCTCGAAAACCAGGTGCTGGCGGCGATCAAGCTCGTGCCGCTGGGCCAGGTCGCCGGACAGCGCTTGCTGACCTCGCTCGCGCGCGAGGATTCCTTCGGTCGTCATGACCGCATCCACGCTCGCCGAGCGACGACCTGTCGACCTTCGCTCCCGGACTCGCGCTCGCGAGCGCGCGGCATGAAACGCAGTACACGCGCCTTTTCCGTTCCTGATCATCCATGAATATCAGCGCAACCGCTACGCGTCGGCATCGGCGGGCCGGTGGGCTCCGGCAAGACCGCGCTCACGCTCGCGCTCTGCCGCGAGCTGCGCGACCGGTACGAGCATCGCCGTCGGTCACCAACGACATCTACACCGAGGAGGACGCGCAGTTCCTCGTCACGAACGAGGCGCTCGCGGCCGGAGCGCATCCTCGGCGTCGAGACCGGCGGCTGCCCGCACACCGCGATCCGCGAGGATGCCTCGATCAACCTCGAAGCGGTCGACGCGGCTCGCGCCGGCGCTTCGGCGACCTCGACATCGTCTTCGATCGAGAGCGGCGGCGACAACCTCGCCGCCACCTTCTCGCCCGGAGCTGTCCGACCTGACGCTCTACGTGATCGACGTCGCCGCCGGCGACAAGATCCCGCGCAAGGGCGGGCCGGGCATCACGCGCTCGGACCTGCTCATCATCAACAAGATCGACCTCGCGCCGATGGTGGGCGCCTCGCTCGAGGTCATGGACCGCGATGCGCGGAGGATGCGCGGGGACGACCGTTCGTGTTCACGAACCTCAAGACCGGACACGGCCTCGACATCGTCGCGCTTCGTCATCGAGCGCGGCATGGTCGAGACGACGAGCGGCGCACGCGCGCTGAGAGCGCTGCCGGCGCCCGTTGGAGCCGTCGCGTCCAAATGGGTGCACGGTCGTTCGCGTCGCACCAACTTGGATCAGCGATGCAGCACAGTCCCAGCGCGGCGGGCGCCGGATCGAAACGCCCTTGTCCAGTTTGAAACAATGGATTACCTCAGTCGCTGCCGGCCATGGCATGAATCGTGCGATGCAGCATTGCGGGAGCCGGCGTTGCAGTCGTCGCGGACGCCAGGTGCTGTCATCGTCAATCCATTGATACGGGGAAATCCATGCAACGCAGAACAGTTCTGAAACGATTGGCTACGTCCGCGGCGCTGGCGCTCGCCGGCCTGACGGTCGGAACGCAGCGTACTCGCCGCCGAGGGCACGATCAAGGTCGGCGTGCTGCACTCGCTGTCCGGGCACGATGGCGATCAGCGAAACCGTGCTCGAAGGACGTGGCGCTGATGACGATCGACGAGATCAACGCCAAGGGCGGCGTGCATGGGCAAGAAGATCGAGGCGGTGGTCGTCGATCCCGGCGTCGAACTGGCCGCTGTTCGCCGAGAAGGCGCGCCAGCTGATCTCGCAGGACAAGGTCGCGGTCGTGTTCGGCTGCTGGACCGTCGGTGTCGCGCAAGTCGGTGCTGCCGGTGTTCGAGGAGCTGAACGGCCTGCTGTTCTACCCGGTGCAGTACGAGGGCGAGGAGCTGTCGAAGAACGTGTTCTACACCGGCGCCGCGCCGAACCAGCAGGCGATCCCGGCGGTCGAGTACCTGATGAGCAAGGACGGCGGCGGCGCCAAGCGCTGGGTGCTGCTCGGCACCGACTACGTCTATCCGCGCACGACCAACAAGATCCTGCGCGCGTTCCTGCAAGTCGAAGGGCGTCGACGGACAAGGACATCGACGAGAAGTACACGCCGTTCGGCCACGCCGACTACCAGACGATCGTCGCCGACATCAAGAAGTTCTCCGGCCGGCGGCAAGACGGCGGTGGTCTCGACGATCAACGGCGACTCGAACGTGCCGTTCTACAAGGAGCTCGGCAACCAGGGCCTGAAGGCGACCGACGTTCCGGTGGTCGCGTTCTCGGTCGGCGAAGAGGAGCTGCGCGGCGTCGACACCAAGCCGCTCGTCGGCCACCTCGCGGCGTGGAACTACTTCATGTCGCTCAAGAACCCGGCGAACGACGCGTTCAAGAAGAAGTGGGCCGCCTACGCGAAGGCGAAGAAGCTCGCCGGGCGCCGACAAGCCGCTCACCAACGATCCGATGGAAGCGACGTACGTCGGCATCCACATGTGGAAGCAGGCGGTCGAGAAGGCCGAAGACGACGGACACCGACAAGGTCGATCGCCGCGATGGCGGGCCAGACGTTCAAGGCGCCCGACGGCTTCGACATCGAAGATGGACGAGAAGAACCACCACCTGCGCAAGCCGGTGTTCATCGGCGAAGTCAAGGCCGACGGCCAGTTCAACGTCGGTCTGGAAGACCAAGGGCCCGATCCAGCGCGCAGCCGTGGAGCCAGTACATCGCAGGCAACCAGACGAAGAAGGACGAGCCTGAGAGAAATAGCCGCGGCGTTGAGCTGATCAGGCCGCGGCGGCGGGTGACGATCGACGCTGCCGCCGTTCCGTTTGTCGAGTTCAACCGTGTCTGAGCCATGACCGAGCTTCTTATCCGCGCACGGCGCGCCGTCGCACGCTGCGATCTCGTGTTGTGCCGCGCTCCCGGCGATGTCTGCGCTCGCGTGCCGCCGGAGCTGGTGCGCGATCTCGCGCTGGGCGAGAACGAAGAGAAGGTCAAGGCCATCGCCGCGCTGTGTTGCCTCGGGCGACGCCGGCGCTCTGCCGCTGTTGCAGTCGCTGCTGAACGGTGAAGTGCAGACTGCGCGGCGAGGCGCGTGCTGCGCGTCAAGGACGGCTGCTGCCATCGACGCGTCGACCGGCGCCAGAGTCGACCCCTTGCCGGAATCGCGCGATGACGTCGTCCATCAACAACCGGGTCCGGCGCGAGCTCGCCACGCGCAATCGCGGCGCTGCAGCTCGTGGCGACGGATCGCGTGACGCGCCTCGCCGCCGCGCAGGCGTTCGCGCGCGGCGCCGACGAGCGATCATGTCGCCGGTGATCCAGCGCGCGCTCTGCGAAGGAACAGCGACCCGGAAATCAAGGCGTTGCTGACGCTGACCCAGCGCGACGGTGCAGCTCGCGAGCAGCGACAAGGCCGACGCGCTCTGCGCGCGATCCGCGCGCTGGCCGAATCCAGCGATCCCAATACGCAAGACGCTGCTGCTGCCGCTGCTCAGAAGAAGGGCGCCGAGTTCGCCGAGCCCGACAGCGACGTGCGCGCCGAGGCCGAGCTGCATCGTTGCGCGCCATCGAGAGCCGGCTCACGACGGGCGAGATGGTCGGCCGCGTCTTCAGCGGCGTGAGCCTCGGCAGCATCCTGCTGCTGGCCGCGCTCGGGCTCGCGATCACCTACGGCCTGATGGGCGTCATCAACATGGCGCACGGCGAGCTGATCATGATCGGCGCCTACGCGACCTACGTCGTGCAGAATCTGTTTCGCGCCTACCTTCCCGGCGCCTTCGACTTCTACCTGGTCGCTGCGCCGTCCCGATGGCGTTCGTCGCGTCGGCGGTCGATCGGCATGGTGCTCGAGCGCACGGTGATCCGGTTCTCTACGGCCGGCCGCTCGAGACGCTGCTCGCGACCTGGGGCATCAGCCTGATCCTGATCCAGGCGGTGCGCACGATCTTCGGCGCGCAGAACGTGCAGGTCGAGAATCCGGCGTGGATGTCGGGCGGCGTCGAGCTCATGACCAACGTCGTGCTGCCCTGGAGCCGCATCGTCATCATCGGCTTTCGCCGGCGGCGGTGCGTGCATGCTGATCTGCGCTCCTGCTGACGCGCACGCGGCTCGGCCTTTTCGTGCGCGGCGTGACGCAGAACCGGTCGATGGCGCGACTGCGCTCGGCGTTCCGACCGGCCGCGTCGACACGCTACGCGTTCGGCCTGGGTTCGGGCATCGCCGGGCTCGCCGGCTGCGCGCTGTCGCAGATCGGCAACGTCGGGCCCGACCTCGGGCAGAGCTACATCGTCGACTCGTTCATGGTCGTCGTGCTGGGCGGCGTCGGCCAGCTCGCCGGCACCGTCTACGCGGCGCTGGGCCTCGGCATCGCCAACAAGTTCCTCGAGGCATGGTCGGGCGCCGTGCTCGCGAAGATCGCGCGTGCTCGTGTTCATCATCGTCTTCATCCAGAAGCGCCCGCAGGGCCTGTTCGCGCTCAAGGGCCAGCGGTGGAGCGTGACGTCATGAGACGCCGCGCGTGTCACGGCCCCGCAGCGATGAACGCAGCGCTGCCGCCGCAGGTTGCCGTGCAGTTCCACGCGCTCGCTCGATCGCGCCGCGGCGACCGCTGTTGACGCGCGGCGGTCTGGGCGACGTTCACGGTCGTCGCGTATGCGCTGCGTCGTGCTCGCGCCGTCGCTGCAACCTGCTGCTGCCGGCGGACCAGCGCGTTCCACCTGTCCGACTACTGGGTCACGCTCGTCGGCAAGATCATGTGCTACGCGATCGTCGCGCTGGCGATGGATCTGATCTGGGGCTACACGGGCATCCTGTCGCTGGGACACGGCTCTTCTTCGCGCTCGGCGGCTACGCGATGGGCATGTACCTGATGCGCTCGATCGGCCGCGACGGCGTCTATCAGAGCGACCTGCCCGACTTCATGGTGTTCCTCGACTGGAAGGCGTATCCCTGGTACTGGAGCTTCACCGACCACTTCTGGTACGCGGCGCTGCTCGTCGTGCTGGTGCCGGGCGTCGCTCGCGTTCGTGTTCGGCTACTTCGCGTTCCGGTCGCGGATCAAGGGCGTCTACTTCTCGATCATCACGCAGGCGCTGACCTACGCGTGCGATGCTGCTCTTCTTCCGCAACGACACCGGCTTCGGCGGCAACAACGGCTTCACCGACTTCAAGCGGATCCTGGGTTTTCCCGATCACCGCGCCGGCAACGCGGATGGCGCTGTTCGTGATCACCGCCGTCGACGCTGCTCGGCATTCTGCTGCTCGGCCGCTGCGATCGTGCACTCGAAGCTCGGCCGCGTGCTGACGGCGATCCGCGACGCCGAGACGCGCGTGATGTTCTCCGGCTACAACCCGCTGCCACTTCAAGCTGTTCGTCTGGACGCTGTCCGCGATCATCTGCGGCATCGCCGGTGCGCTGTACGTGCCGCAGGTCGGCATCATCAATCCGAGCGAGATGTCGCCGGCCAACTCGATCGAGATCGCGATCTGGACCGCGGTGGGCGGCCGCGGCACGCTCGATCGGCCCGGTGCTCGGCGCCGCGGTCGTCAACCTCGGCAAGAGCTGGTTCACGCAGAGCGCTGCCCGGAATACTGGCTGTTCGTGCTCGGCCTGCTGTTCATTCTCGTCACGCTGTTCCTGCCGCGCGGCATCGCGGGCCTGTGGCGCATGCGGCGCCAGCGATGAGCCGTCGACGGCTCGCTCGACGACGCGGTGCCGGGGCGATCCGCCCGGAGGCCACGGACGGCCGGTCGTCGCCGGCGGCCGGCGTCGACACGACGCCATCGCGGCATCCTCTATCTCGACGTGCGATCTCGGTCAGCTTCGACGGCTTCAAGGCGCTTGAACGACCTGTCGCTCGTCGATCGACGCCGGCGAGCTCCGCTGCGTGATCGGCCCGAACGGCGCCGGCAAGACGACGATGATGGACGTGATCACCGGCAAGACGCGGCCCGACGCCGGGCACCGCGTTCTTCGGCCAGACGATCGACCTCACGCGCAGCTGACCGAGAGCCGAGATCGCCGCACGCGCGGCATCGGCCGCAAGTTCCAGAAGCCGACGGTGTTCGAGCAGCACACGGTCTTCGAGAACCTCGAGCTCGCGATGAAGGCCGACAAGCGCGTGCGGCCGACGCTCCGCGCGAAGCTCGACTCGACGGCGACGCGACCGGCATCGCCGAGCCATCGCTCGACACGATCCAGCTCGCCGCGGAGGCCGAGCGGCCGCGCCGGATCTGCTGTCGCACGGCCAGAAGCAGTGGCTCGAGATCGGCATGCTGCTGATGCAGGAGCCGCGACTGCTGCTGCTCGACGAGCCGGTCGCCGGCATGACCGACGAGGAGACGATGCGCAGCGCCGAGCTCTTCCTCTCGCTCGCGGGCGAGCACTACGCTGGTCGTCGTCGAGCACGACATGGACTTCGTCGCGCCGCATCGCCGATCGCGTGACGCGTGCTGCACGAAGGCCGCGTGCTCGCCGAAGGCTCGATGCAGCACGTGCAGCAGAGCACGATGCCACGGCGTGATCGAAGTCATGTCCTCGGCCGGCGATGACGTCCCCGACGCTGGCGTCTGACAATGCTGTCGATCGCGAATCTCAACCAGTATTACGGCGGCAGCCATACCCTGCGCAACGTCGCGTTCGACGTGCCCGACGGCGCAGTGCACGACGCTGCTCGGCCGCAACGGCGTCGGCAAGACGACGCTGCTCAAATGCCTGATGGGCCTGCTGCCGATCGCGCTCGGGCGACATCGAGCTTCGACGGCCGGAGCATCAGCTCGGCTGCCGCCGTACGCGCGCGCGCGCTCGGCATCGGCTACGTGCCGCAGGGCCGCGAGATCTTCCCGCGGCTCACCGTCGGCGAGAACCTGCAGATGGGCCTCGCGACGCAAAAGCGCCGGCGCGGGCATTCCACCGTTCATCTTCGAGATGTTTCCGGTGCTGAAGGACATGCTGGGCCGGCGCGGCGGCGACCTCTCGGGCGGCCAGCAGCAGCAACTCGCGATCGGCCGCGCGCTCGCGATGCGGCCGAAGCTCCTGATCCTCGACGAGCCGACCGAGGGCATCCAGCCGTCGATCATCAAGGACATCGAGCGCGCGATCCGCAAGCTCGCCGCGGAGCGGCGAGATGGCGATCCTGCTGGTCGAGCAGTACTACGACTTCGCGAAGTCGCTCGCCGACCGCTACGTCGGTGCTGTCGCGCGGCGAAGTGGTGGCGACAGGCGACAGGCGCGAACATGGACGCCGACAACGTGCGGTCGTTTCTCGCGGTTCGAAGGGCCTCGCACGCAGCAGGCGCCGCGTCCACTGGATTCAGTAGCGATGCCGATCGCGGCGTGCGGATGCATCTCGTCGAAATAGGCGCGCAACGCCAGCAGCCCGCAGCGCACATTCTGCTGGAAACCCCCGCGGCCGCCGCGGCGATCGATCAGCAATTCGAACATGTAATCGCGAAACGCCGGCGGATCGGTCCACGTTTGCGCCATGACGTTGGCAATGTGGGTACTGCCGCAGGAGCGCCAGCGGACGAATGGCGCGCGGCAGGCTCGCGATCCACTGAACATCGCCGCCGAGCGGAGCTCGTTGGCCGGCGTCGCCCTGCGCTTATCACTCGCATCGTTGCGAGCAGCGACCGGCAGTGTAATCTCCGGCGCTTTACGCCGCGGCGGCGCGGATCGTCGCTGACGTTGATCTCGCTCGGTATGCCTTCGTCCAGTGAGCGATAAATAGACATGGGATTACAAGGGTGCCGTGATGCGGCAGGTCCTAGCGCTTGTCGATAGGTGCCACGAAACGATGCAATTTGCACGCCACCGGGGGCGAACGGCGGTCCGAGGATGAGCGGGCGGGGATCGCGCCCGGACGAAGAATCATGGGTGGGCCCGGCTGGGGATCGAACCAGCGACCAAACGATTATGAGTCGTCTGCTCTGACCGACTGAGCTACGGGCCCGCGTGAATTCGCGCCCGTTCGCATGATCGCTGACGCGCGGCGGCCGACGGCCGCGATCGTGCGAGCGCGGCGAAATTATAGCGGACGTCGCTGCGGCTGCCGTCGCCGCTCGCATGCGGTAACGCTAGAATTCGCCATGCATCACTACCTGCGCCCGTTGCTCGCCCCGCGATCGGTCGCGCTGGTCGGCGCGTCGCGAGCGCCCGGGCGTCGCTCGGGCGCATCGTGCTTCGAAAACCTGCTCGCACGGCGGATTTACAGGGCGAGCTGTTCGCCGTCAATCCGCATCACCGCAGGTGCTCGCGCGTCGCGCGCACGGATCGCTGGCCGCGATCGGGCGGCCGGTCGACCTCGCGATCATCGCGACGCCGCCGGCGACGGTGGCCGGACATCCTCGAGCGAGGCGAGCGCGTGCGGCTGCGGGCGGCGATGCTGATGACAGCGCCCGATGCGAGCGACACGGCCGACCGCGGCACGCCTGGTGACGCGACAGTCGTCGGCGATCGCCGCGAAGCGCGACGTGCGTCTGCGTCGGTCCGGGTGCGCTCGGCGTCGATTCGCACGGACATCGGCCTTGAACGCGACGTTCTGCGCGCCGGCGGCGCTGCCGGCGCGGCTCGCGCTGGTCGCGCAGTCGGGCGCCGTGAGCGCGGCGATGCTCGATTTCGCGGCGCCGCTTCGCATCGGCTTCTCGACGGTCATCTCGCTGGGCGGCGGCATCGACGTCGGCTTCGGCGAGCTGCTCGACGCGCTGGTCATCGATCCGGCGACCGACGGCATCCTGCTCTACGTCGAGAATCTCGGCGACGCGCGCGCGTTCATATCGGCGCTGCGCGCCGCGGCGCGCACCAAGCCTGTCGTCGTGCTGAAGGCCGGGCGCTCGCTGGAGATGCGCGGACGCGATGCCGACGCGCGCGACGCCGTGTTCGACGCCGCGCTGACGCGCAGCCGGCACGGTGCGCGTGCAAACCTATGCGCAGCTCTTCGCCGCCGCGCGCATTCTGGCGATGGGCACGCATTCCGCGCGGCGATCGGCTCGCGATCGTTTCCAACGGCCGCGGACCGGCGTCGCTCGCCGCCGATGCAGCGCGCTGAACGCGGCGTCACGCTTGCGAAGCTCGCGCCGGCGACCGTCGCCGCGCTCGACGCGATCCTGCCGCGCGGAGCAGCGCGCGCGCCAATCCGGTCGACGTGCGCGGCAGCGCATCGCCGGCGCGGCTCGCCGGCGCGGTCGCGCGCGACACTTGCCGGATCCGCAGCGTCGACGCGGTGATCGCGCTGCACGTGCCGCGTCCCGCGATCGGCGCGACCGATTCGGCGCGCGCGGTCGCCGACGTCGCGCGCGAATCGACGAAGCCCGTGCTCGGCGCGTGGCTCGGCGCGGTCGATCGCCGCGAGGTCGACGCCGCGCTCGAAGCGGGCGGCGATCGCCAACTTCTTCACGCCGGAGAACGCGGTCGAGGCATTCTCGTTCCTCGCCGCCTATCGGCGCAACCAGGCGTGGCTGCTCGAAGTGCCGCCGCCGCAGCGCGTTGCCGGAAGCGCCCGACTTGGCTCGTGCGAACAGATTCGCCAGCGCGCCCAGCAACGCATTGCGCCATCGACGACTCCTCTGCAGCCGACGTAAGTACGCGCTGCTCGCCGCCTTCGGTATCGACGCGTCCGCCGTTGCGATCGTCGAAACGCTCGGGGAAGCCGAGTCCGCGCGAAGCGCCTGCGTTTCCCGTGACGCTTGCGCTCGATGTGGATGCGCCCGGCGGCGCCGTCGCAACGCGAGGTTCGCTCGCGCAATGCGTTGGCGAGGCGTGGGGCGAGCTTCATCTCGCGGCGCCAAAGGCGTGCGCACCGTGCGCGGCGCGCATGCGCTCGTTCGACGCGGTCATCACTTCTGGCCGGGGACGGGCGTTTGCGATCGCCGTGGCGCAGGACCGTGATGTTTGGACCTCGTCATCATGTTGCGCCGCTGGCACGAGCCGCCGGCGCTGCACCCGCGTAGGCGCTGATGTTGCCGCCGCTCAATCGTCGACTTGCCGCCGCGGACCTGGTGGCCGAGGCATGCCGATCGACGAAGCGCAGTCGCGACGTCGGCGCGAATGCGTCGGAGTGCGAAGCGCTGCAGCCAGCGCGCGCTGACGTGCGAAATTTCGACGCTGGTATCGCGCGCTGCCCTGGGTGGCTCGCTCCGTGCTGGATCCGGTCGTGGTCAGCGACGAGCTCGTGCTGCAGGCGCAAAGCTGCGCGCATCGTCGTCGATCCGCGCAAAGTGTCCTCGCCGGGCTATCGCATGGCGATCCATCCGCGCCCGGTCGAGCTCATGGCCGCCGTCCCGGCTGGGCGATGGGACGAAGCTCGCCGTCGCGCCCGATACGACCGGAAGACGCCGAGCTCGAGCGCGCGTTCGTGCACGGGCTTTCCGACCAGTCGCGCTTCTTCCGTTTTTCTATCAGCTGCACGAACTGACGCCGGCGATGCTCGCGCGCTTCACGCAAGTCGATTACGACCGCGAGCTTGCGCTCGTCGCGGCGGAACGGATTCCGACGGGACGGAGACGTTCATCGGCGTGGCGCGCTATGCAGCCAATCCGGATCGCGAAAGCGCCGAGTTCATGCCGTCGTCGTCGCCGACGACGTGGCACGGCACCGTGGCGTAGCGCGCTGCCTGATGGAACGGCTCATGGCCGCAGCGAAGCGAAGCGGCCTCACGCGGCTTCTGAAGGCGCGGTGCTGCGCGCGAATCGAAACATGCGCTGCGTTTTACCGCGGCGCTCGTGCGTTCAAGGCGCACGACGATCCCGAGGACCCGGAGCAGGTCGTGGTCGAGCGCGAGCTTCTAGCCCGCTGCCGCAATACGCGATCGGAGGAGAGTGGATTGACGACGCGCCGACTCCTTAACTGGTGCGTTAGCTGTATTGAGACCTGGTTGCAGGTGCATCACTGATTGACACTGGCACCTGAAATGAGTATCATAACGCCACTATGACGACCCAGTTAAGGTGCATCCATGAAGGTTGATCAAAAGTCCGCCATGCCTGGGACACTCGCTCGAGCTTGCTGTCCGACGCCGGCAAACGAGCTGGTCCCGCCGCCGCATCGCACGGCGGCATGACGCAGCTACTGGCGCGCCGAGCGCGCGCGCATCAGCCGCAACACCGTGTCCCGCATCGAAAACGGCGATCCATCCGTCGCCGTGGGCCAAGTCGTTCGTTATCTCGACGCGCTCGAGCACGCCGACGTCATTTCTGCGCGCTCGCCGCTGAAAACGATCCTGCGGTGCGCATGCTCGAGATCCGCGAAAGACGCGACGCGCGCGCGCGCTCACCGCAAAGGAGCTCGAGCGCTATGACTTCTGAGCTCGCCGTCTTCGCCTATCTTCCCGGCGAGACCACCGCGGTGCCCGTGCGGCCTCTGCTCGAAATCGAGGAGGACGGCCCCGAGGTCGTCGGATCGAGCTTCGTCTACGGCACGCGCTGCCTGCAGCGTACGAACCGCATCGAGATCGATCCGGTCAGACCGGGCTTCATGCGCCGCCAGGAAATCTCAGGCGTAGCGGCTCTTTCCGCCGAACGAGCTCACGCTATTTGGCGGAATCACGCGACGCCCGCGCCTGGACGCGTGGGGCCGCGCCGCGTGATCGAGAATCGCTTGGGCGCGCCCGCCAATGGCCTCCCAGAGTCGCAATACTTGCTGCAGGCCGGCGCGAGAATCGCGCCGGTGCGCTCGACATACGTCCGGGACTCGACGCGCGGCCGCGGGGACCGCGCATCGTGGGGACCGTGCAGCGCCTCGAGTATCTGCTGCAGGCGGCCGATGCCATCGAGGAGGGCGCGCCCGTGCCAGCTCGACTGCACGATATTTTCGAGGCGGGAACGTCGTTCGGCGGCATGCGTCCCAAGGCCGCGGTCGTCGATGGCGAGGGCCGGCATTGGCTCGCGAAATTCCCGTCGTTGAGCGATCAGGGCTTTTCGGTACCGATCATCGAGTGCGCGATCCTGAAGCTTGCCGCCGAATGCGGGTTGAATGTTGCCCGCGGTCAAGCTCCTGCACGTCGGCGACGGTCGCCCGGTCGGCCCCTGATCGAGCGGTTCGACCGCGAGCTCTTCACCGCGCGGCCCGACGCGATGCCACTTCGTCACCGCGCTCACAATGCTCGGCGTACACGAGTCGCGCTCGCCCGAAATGGGCTACTCCGGACATCGCCGAGCGACAGGCGCTCTACGGCCGCCGGGCAGCGTGAGGGCGCAGCAGGCCGAGTTGTTCGCGCGCATGATCTTCAACATCCTGGTCAGCAACGACGACGATCATCTGCGCAATCACGGGTTCCTGGCGCGGCGGCGGCTGGGTGCTTTCGCCGCTCTACGACGTCGATGCCGCGGCCGTCGGTCGCCACCGAGCGCAATCTGCATCTCAATATCGGCACCGAGGGACGCAACGCGACGCTGACCAACGCGATGAGCCGGCACGCGATTTTCGGCTTGAATCGCAAGACGGCGCTCGCAGCGCCATCGATGGCGTATGGCGCGTCGTTGCGGCAATGGAAGATGTATTTCGAGCGCTGGAACGTCCGCGCGCGACATCGAGCTCGTTGCCAGAGCGCATTTCGCCACGCCGACGACATCGGCGCACACGAAATCGGTTTGAAAAAAGCGGCGTGACGATCGACGCGCCGCCGCAACGTCACGCGCGCTTGATCAGCCGCGCGATGAAAATGAGGATGATCGCGCCGATCGTCGCGACAATGATGGCGCCGATGAGCCCGCCGCCCGGCCAGATGCCCATCGCGCCAAACAGCCAGCCGCCGAGCAGCGCGCCGATCACACCGACGACGATGTCGCCGACCACGCCGAATCCACCGCCCTTGACCAGTTGACCCGCGAGCCACCCGCAATCAATCCCACGACGATGAACCAGATGAAGCTCATGGTCCGTCTCGCTCCTGTGGTGTCTCTATCCACCGGACGCGACGCACCGAAGATCAACGAACTTCCGCGGGCGACCGCCGATGACGGACTGTCGGGATATTTTATGCAAGTTTAGGGGTACTCGGCGCCACGTGTAGCAGCTCACGCTGGCGTCAGCACCGCCGCGCCGGTCAGCGTGCCGTCGCGCAGCGCCGCGAGCGCTTCGTTGGCGGCGGCAGAGCAGGTGGTGGGCACGACGCGCGTCGGATCGCGGCTCGCTGCGCGCGGGCGATGAAATCCACTGCGTCCGGCGCGTCAGATTCGCCACCGAAACGACCTGCCGCTCGCCCCACAGGAATGAATAGGGGAACGACGGAATGTCGCTCATGTGGATGCCGCGCGCAGAGACCACGGTCCCTCCCTTGCACGACGCGCGCAGCGCCGTTGGGAACGAGGGCGTGCCGACCGGCGCGAAGATCAGCGCCGCGTCGAGCGCTCCTGCCGGCGCGCGTCTCGTCGCTGCCGCCCCGGCCCACGCGACGCCTAGCTTCGCGCGCGAAACGCTGCGCCGCGGTGTCGCCCGGCCGCGTGAACGCGAACGATCTCGCGTCCCTCGAAAGCACGTGCGAGTTGCGCGACGATGTGCGCAGCGGCGCCGAAGCCGTAAATGCCGAGGCGCGCGGCGTCGCCGGCCATGCTGCAGCGCGCGATAGCCGATCAGCCCGGCGCAGAGCCACGGCGCGAGCCTCCGGCGTCGGCGTAGCCCGCCGGGCAACGCGAACGCAGTAGCGTGCGTCGGCGACCGCGTGATTCGGCGTAGCCGCCGTCGATCGTGGTAGCCGGTGAAGCGCGGCGCGTCGCAGAGGTTTTCGCGTCCGCTGCGGCAATACGCGACACGTACCGCAGGTGTGGCCGAGCCACGGCACGCCGACGCGCATCGCCGACGCCAAAGCGTGTCACGCCGGCGCCCAGCGCCGCCGACGATACCGACGATCTCGTGGCCGGGCACGAGCGGCAGCTTGGGATCGGGCAAGCTCGCCATCGACGACGTGCAGATCGGTGCGGCAGACACCGCAGGCCTGCACCTCGACCGAGGATCTCGCCGGGGCCCGGGCGAAGGCGTGGGCAGCGTCGCCGCTTCGAGCGGCGAGCAGGGTGAGCGAAGAGAATCATCGCGCGCATCGACCCACTCGCGCACTGACGCGAGCCACCCTAAAGGCGAAACGCCCTGCGGTAACAGGGGCGTCTCTCAGGGCATGGCAACGCCCTGCCAAGGCGAGCGACATCACGACGAGCATCGGAAGCGACAGCGCCGGGATCGCGATGCACAAAGTATCTGGCCGGGGAAAGGCCGTGTCAAACCTCGCCGCGACCTCGCGCCTGGCCTTGGCGCGAAGCCCGCTGGAGTCACTCGCCTTCGAGGAAGCTCCGCAGCTTCTCCGAGCGCGACGGATGCCGCAGCTTGCGCAGCGCCTTCGCCTCGATCTGGCGGATGCGCTCGCGCGTGACGTCGAACTGCTTGCCGACTTCTTCCAGCGTGTGGTCGGTGTTCATCTCGATGCCGAAGCGCATCCGCAGCACCTTCGCCTCGCGCGGCGTCAGCGTGTCGAGGATGTCCTTGCATACATCGCGCAACGACGCGTTGACCGCGGCATCGGACGGCGCCACCGTCGACTGATCCTCGATGAAGTCGCCGAGATGCGAATCGTCGTCGTCGCCGATCGGCGTCTCCATCGAGATCGGCTCCTTGCAGATCTTCAGGATCTTGCGGATCTTCTCTTCCGGCATCTCCATCTTCTCGGCGAGCGTCTGCGGATCGGGCTCCTGACCGGTCTCCTGCAGGATCTGGCGCGAGATCCGGTTCATCTTGTTGATCGTCTCGATCATGTGCACCGGGATGCGGATCGTGCGCGCCTGGTCGGCGATCGAGCGCGTGATCGCCTGGCGGATCCACCACGTGGCATACGTCGAGAACTTGTAGCCGCGGCGGTATTCGAACTTGTCGACGGCCTTCATCAGGCCGATGTTGCCTTCCTGGATCAGGTCGAGGAACTGCAGGCCGCGGTTCGTGTACTTCTTGGCGATCGAGATCACGAGGCGCAGGTTGGCCTCGGTCATTTCGCGCTTGGCCTTGCGCGCCTTGGCCTCGCCGGTCGACATCTGCTTGTTGATCTCCTTCAGGTCCTTCAAGGGGATCATCACGCGCGTCTGCAGGTCGAGGAGCTTCTGCTGCTGCTCGACGATCGCCTGCCGGTACTTGGCCGAGCGATTCGCTGTACGAAGTGATGCGCGGCGATCTCGCGGTCGATCCACCGCAAGCTGACGTCTCGTGGCTCGGGAACTTCTTGATGAACTCCGGCCGCGGCATGCCGCCCTTGTTGCACGACCAGGTCCTGGATCTTGCGCTCGATCTGGCGGATGTTATCGACTTCGGTGCGCACGCTGTCGCACAGCTTCTCGACCATGCGCGCCGAGAAGCGGATCTGCATCAGCTCGGCCGAAATCTTCTTCTGCAGGTCGAGATATTTCGGCGCCTTGTGGCCTTCCTTCTGCAGCACCGACAGCATCCGCGTGAAGAGCTTGCGGATCGTGCCGAAGCGCTCCAGCGCCGCGACCTTCAGCCGCTCGAGATTTTCGCTTTCGATGACGCGCCGGATCGGTTTCGTCCTCTTCATCCTCGACGCCGTCGTCGGCGTCTTCCATCGCGGTCAGCTCTTCGTTGAAGTCGAGCAGGCCGTCGACGACGTCGTCGATCTTCAGCTCGTCCTTCTGAAATCTTGTCGGCGAGCTCGAGGATCTGCGCGACCGTCATCGGGCACGCCGAGATTGCGAGGATCATGTGCTTCAGACCCTCCTCGATCCGCTTCGCGATCTCGATTTCGCCTTCGCGCGTCAGGAGTTCGACCGAGCCCATTTCGCGCATGTACATGCGGACCGGGTCGGTCGTGCGGCCAAATTCGGAGTCGAGCGTCGACGCCGCCGCTTCGGCTTCTTCCTCGACGTCCTCGGCTGGCACCGTGGCCGGCGTTTCGGACATCAGCAGCGTCTCGGCGTCGGGAGCCTCGTCGTAGACCTGAATCCCCATGTCGCCGATCATCGAGATGATGCCCTCGATCTGCTCGGCGTCGAGGATGTCGTCCGGCAGGTGATCGTTGATTTCGGCGTACGTCAGATAGCCGCGCTCCTTGCCGAGCACGATCAGCGTTCTTCAGGCGGCGCTTGCGCGCTTCGACGTCGGCCGGCGTCAACTCGCGCGGCGCGATGTCGTTGCTGGCGGCCGTTCTTGCCTTTCTTGTGCGCGGCGTCCTCGGCGCGCTTGCCGGCGATGCTTGGCGGCGATCTCACCGGCCGACGGCTTGTGCCGCGGCGCGGCGGTCTTGGCGGCAGCCGTCGCCGTCGCGGGCGCGCCTTTCGCGCGCCTTTGACCGGCGAGCCGGCGGCGCGGGCATGACCGGCTTGACCGCTTTCGGCGCCGCTTTCGCCTTGGTTTTCACGACGGGCTTTGCCTTCGCCGTGCGGCTTGGCGGCAGACTCTTGCCCTTCGGCGCGGAGACGCTTCGCCGGCGTAGATTTCTTGCTGGCCGGGCGGGATGGCTTCCGCGCGGCCGTTTTCTTGGCGGCGGGTTTGCGCGCCGCCGGCTTCGCCGAAGTTCCCTTGCGCGAAGCCGACTTGCGCTTCGAACGGGCGGGCGATTTGCGGGCGGTTTCGCGGAATTCTTGGCCATGGTCATCCCTGATCGTCACGGCGCGCGCTGGAGCGTTTTGCGCCGTTCGAGCCGAGCCGCTCCCGAAAGGTGGGGGCGGCGCGGGAAAACCTCAAATTATAGCAGCCGGCAGCCTCTTTGGTAGGACCGCGCGCGCATCGAAATGTTCCCCATCATTGATCACTAACCGCTGGCCGGTCCGGCCCGCTTGCCGTCCGGCAGGGCGCTTCGTACCCATTCGAGCTGGCGAAGCCGTTCCGCCTCCTCGGTCGACATGGGGCGCCCTCCGTCGTGGCCGCGCGGTCCGGCCCGACGCGCCCAGAGCCACCAGCGGGCGGCGCCATCTCGAGACGCTCTTCGGCGTGCTCTGCGGTCACGCCTTGGTCGGTTGCGGTCGCCAAGGGCTGCGGCGAGCACCGGCGCGTGCATCGATCCGGCAAAGTGCTCGATCACCGCCGCGGTGGTGTCGGGACCAGCCGTCGCCGAGCACGCGTCGACGAGCGCCGCAAGCGCGTTCCCTCCGGCGTGCCGTCGGCTGGACGCGGTAGGTCCATCGAGCGCACCAAATCCGGTTTGAGCAGGATCGCTTGGATCAGTTCGCGGGCGAGGACGGCGGGCACGGCGCGCCCCGGGGCGGGATCCGGTCGCCGGCGTGCGCGGCGCGCGGAGGGACCTCCGCTGGGATCGCTCGCCAGCAGCGGAGACAGTTCGCCGGCCGAGAGTCCGGAAAGCTCGGCAACCTGTCGGCGGAGGAGCGCGGCCAAGATCGGCGCATTGATCTCGGCAAGCAGCAGGCGCGCCGCCGCAACGAGCGCCGCGCGCCCTTCCGCCGTCGTCGGCGGGTGCTGCGCGGCGAGCGTCGTCATCAGGTATTCGGAGAGCGGCATCGCGCTTTCGAGCGCCCGCTCGAACGCCGCTTTGCCGCGCTTGCGCATATAGTCGTCCGGATCCTCGCCGTCGGGCAGGAAAAGGAACGCGCGCGTTCTTGCCGTCCGCGAGCACCGGCAGCGCGTTCTCGAGCGCGCGCCATGCGGCCTTGCGTCCCGCGCCGTCGCCGTCGAAGCAGAACACGACGGTGTCGGCGAGGCGGAACAGCTTCTGCGCATGCACGGGCGTCGTCGACGTGCCGAGCGTCGCGACCGCGTATTCGACACCGTGCTGCGCCAACGCGACAACGTCCATGTAGCCTTCGACGACGACGACCGTCCGGCCTCGCGGATCGCGTTCCGCGCGAGGTAAAGGCCGTAGAGCTCCCGTCCCTTCGAGAACAACGCCGTTTCGGGCGAGTTCAGGTATTTGGGCTCGCCGTCATCCAGCACGCGACCGCCGAAGCCGATGACCCGGCCGCGGCTGTCGTGGATTGGGAACATCACGCGATCGCGAAAGCGGTCGTAGCGCTTGCCGCCGTCGCCTTCGACGACCAGTCCGGCCTGGACTCGAGCGTTACGTCGTCATAGTTCGGGAACGCCGCTGGCGCGATCTGCCACGCCTCCGGCGCATATCCGATGCCGAAATGCGCCGCGATCGCGCCGGTCAGTCCGCGTCCCTTGAGATAGTCGATGGCGCGCGGCGCGTCCTTCAACTGCGCGCGATAAAACTTGGCCGCCGTAAGCAACGCGGCGGCGATTTCCGCCGTTTCGTCGCGGCGCTCGCTTTCCCCTCGCGCTCGACCTCGCGGCACCTTCGAGCCCGGCTTCGCGCGCCAGCTCCTCGACCGCGTCCGGGAACGACTTGCCGCCGTACTCCATCAGGAAGCCGATCGCCGTGCCGTGCGCGCCGCAGCCGAAGCAGTGATAGAACTGCTTCGTCGGGCTGACGGTGAACGACGGCGTCTTCTCGCTGTGGAACGGGCAGCACGCCTGGTAGTTAGCGCCTGCCTTCTTGAGCGGGACGTAGCGGTCGATGACGTCGACGATATCGACGCGGCCGAGCAGCGTCGAGATGAAATCGTTTGGAATCATCGACTTGGCTGCTGGCCTAGACCAGGCAGCGCCAAGTGCGGCCGGACGTGAGGTCCGACCGCACGGACGCGCGCCACACGGCAGGAACGCTTCGAATTATAGGCGCCGCGCGACTTCAGCGATGGGGCCGCGGACAATTCGGCGCCGATCGTCGGGAGATGACGCCTACGCTCACGGCGTTCGCGGAGGCCGACTCGTCACAGCCGACCCGTGCCGCGGGCGCAGAGCGGTGCCTCTCCCGCGCCACCACCGGAGGGGGCAAGCCCTCCCTGGGGCGGCCCGGTGGGAGGCAGGACTTCGGGCAGCGACTTCGAAATCACGCGCCAATTGCGCTTTGACTTGAGCCGATACGGCGGCCATGTCGGCGCGCCCGGCCAGCTCGGCCTTGAGCTCGGCCATGACCTTGCCCATCGCCGCGGGCCCGTTCGCGCCGGTGCGCGCGATGACGCGCCGCGATCGCGGCCTCGATTTCGGCGTCCGGACAGCTGCTGCGGCATGTATGTTTGCAGCACCGCCGATTTCAGCGCTGCTCGGCGTCGGCCAAGTCCTTGCGGTTGCCGGCCTCAGACTGGTCGATCGAGTCCTTGCCGCTGCTTGACCATCTTGTCGATGATCGGCGAGGACGTCGGCGTCGGTCATGCTCGATTCGCTCGTCGACCTCGCGCTGCTTGATCGCGGCCAGCAGCAGCCGGATCGCCGACAAGCGCGCCGTGTCCTTGCGCGCGCATCGCGGTCTTCATGTCCTCGGTGATCCTGGCTTTGAGCGTCGTAGTGCGTGGTGCGTCCCAAACAAGAAGGGGCGAATCGCTTCGCCCCTTTACGATAATCTTGCGGTGACGCCGCCGGTCAGTAGAGCTTGGGCGGCAGCTGCTGGCTGCGGAGGCGCTTGTAGTGGCGCTTGACCGCGGCGGCCTTCTTGCGCTTGCGCTCGGACGGTCGGCTTTTCGTAGAACTCGCGGGCGCGGAGCTCGGTCAGGAGGCCGGTCTTTCTCGATCGTGCGCTTGAAGCGGCGGAGCGCGGCCTCGAAGGGCTCGTTTTCGCGGACGCGAACGCTGGTCATACGGTATCCGCAGTTAGATAGCTTACGAAATTTGTGCGGGCCATAACTATAGCAGCGACGAGCCCGCCGGTCAAGCCCCAGTACAATCGTCGCCATGCGCGTCCTCGGCACTCGAAACCTCCTGCGACGAGACCGGGGTCGCGCGTCTACGACACCGAACGCGGGCTCCTTGCGCATGCGCTCCATTCGCAAGTCGCGATGCACGAAGCGTACGGCGGCGTCGTGCCCGGAGCTGGCATCGCGCGATCACGTGCGGCGAGTCGTTCCGCTGATGCAGAAGACGCTGGCCGAGGCGCGGCTGCGCGCTCGCGGACCTGGACGGCATCGCTTACACGCAGGGCCGGGCCTGGCGGGCGCGCTGCTCGTCGGCGCGAGCGTCGCGAACGCGCTCGGGCTACGCGCTGGGCAAGCCCGTCATCGGCGTCCATCATCTCGAAGGGCACCTGCTGTCGCCGCTGCTGGCCGACCCGAAGCCGGCGTTTCCGTTCGTCGCGCTGCTGGTCTCGGGCGGGCACACGCAGCTCTTCGATGTCGCCGCCGTCGGCCGCTATCGGCTGCTCGGCGACACGCAGGACGACGCCGCCGGCGAAGCGTTCGACAAGACGGCCAAGCTCCTGGGATCTGCCGTATCCGGGCGGTCCGGCGCTGGCGCCGACTGGCGGAGCGCGGGCGCGCAGGCGCGGTGTCGGCTGCCGCGACCGATGCTCGATTCCGGCGATCTCGATTTCAGCTTTTCGGGGCTCAAGACCGCGGTGCTGACGCTTGCGCGCGCGCGAAGCCGGCGGCGCCGACCGGCCGTCGCTGTCCGATGCGCGCAAGGCGGACATCGCGCGCGAATTCCAGGCGGCGGTCGTCGACGTGCTCGTCGCGAAGTCGATCGCCGCGCTCGACGCGACCGGCGCGCACGCGTCTCGTCGTCGCCGGTGGCGTTGGCGCGAATCGCGAGCTCGCGCGCGCAGCTCGATCGCCGACATCGCACGCCGCGGCGGCGGAGCGTGTACTTTCCCGACCTCGCGTTCTGCACCGACAACGGCGCGATGATCGCGCTCGCCGGCGCGTTGCGCCTCGCGTTCGCGATACCGACGACTACCGCTTCGACGTTCGGCCGCGCTGGCCTGCTCGACGCTCTCGCCGCGCCGAGCGTAGATCGGCGGTCAACGGCCGATCGTGCGTTCGCGGCCGGCGAGCAGCTGCCGGATGTTGGCGCGATGGCGCCAGAACAGAAGCGCCGCGATCGGCACCATCGCCCACGCGATCAGCGAACCGCCGAAGACGTAGAACATGCCGAGCGGCAGCAGCGCCGCGCGGTCACGAGCGCGGCGACCGAGCTGATCTTGAAGCCGAACGCGAGCGTCAGCCAGACGACGGCAAGCACCAGTGCCGAGCGGCCAATGCAATGCGAATACGATTCCGGCCGCAGTGGCGACGCCTTTGCCGCCGGCGAACCTGATGGAACACCGGGTACAAATGGCCGAGGAACACGGCGAGCGCGGCGGCGGCCACCGTCCACTCCGGGGCGCCGGCAAGCGGCGCGAGGTGTTGCGCGGCGAAAACGGCCACGAAGCCCTTGACGCCGTCGCCGAGCAGCGTAAGCAGCGCGGCGGCTTTGTTGCCGGTGCGCAGCACGTTCGTGGCGCCGGGATTGCCCGAGCCCGTATTCGTGCGGGTCGGGCAGGTCGAACTGCGCTCGCTGACGACGACGGCGAACGACACCGAGCCGATCAGATACGCGGCGATGACGATGAGTGCGGACGTAACAGTTGTCGTTTCCCGCGGTCGGGTAGAATCGACCGCGATTCTACGTGACGCCACTTCGACCGCGCAGCCATGAACTCCATCTTTATTCACGATCTGCGCGTCGAGACGAAAATCGGCGTGTACGAATGGGAGCGCGCATCTGCCGCAGACGATCCGCATCGACCTCGAAATCGGACTGCCGTCGGCGCGCCCGTTCGCGTCGGGAGACTTCGCCGACGCCGCTCGACTACGCGGCGGTCGTCAGCGCGGATCAAGGCGTTGGCCGCGAGCAATCCACATCCGCTCGCTCGAACGCTTTGCCGAAAGCATCGCGCAAGCTCGTGCTCGACGAATTCGGCGCGCCGTCGGTCAAGGTGCGCGTGGCAAAGCTCGCGCCGCTGCCTGGCGTACGCGAGCTCGGCGTGCAGATCGAACGCCAGCGCGTTGGGAGCCAGGTCGCCCTGCGCGAGCAGCGCGGCGTTGCCGCCGGCGGCGGCCGTGTTGACGGTACAGCGTGCGCTCGACGGCGAAGCGGAACAGGTAGTGCGGACCGCCCGCCTTGGGCCCGGTGCCCGGACAGACCCTCGCCGCCGAACGGCTGCACGCCGACGACGGCGCCGATCATGTTGCGGTTCACGTAGACGTTGCCGACGCGCGCGCGGCGGACGATGCGCGTCGATCGTCGCGTCGATGCGGCTGTGGATGCCGAGCGTGAGCCCGTAACCGAACGCGTTGATCGCGTCGATCGAGCGCGTCGAGCTCGCCGGCGCGAAACGTCGCGACACGTGCAGATACCGGGCCGAACACCTCGCGCGTCAGCCGCTCGAGGCTGTCGACGCACGATCAGCGTCGGCGCGACGAACGTGCCATGCGCGCACGCCGCCGGCAGCGCGACGCGGTGACGGACGCAGCCCGCCGCGTGCATCGCGTCGACGTAGCGTCTCGAGCGCGTCGCGCGTCGCTCGTCGATCACCGGTCCGACGTCGGTCGCGAGCATTCGCGCGGATCGCCGATGACGAGCTCGTCCATCGCGCCCGCGATCAGCTCGACGACGCGCGGCGGCGATGTCTTCCTGCAGGCACAGGACGCGCAGCGCCGAGCAGCGCTGGCCGGCGCTGTTGAACGCCGACGAGCACCGCGTCGTCGACGACCTGCTCCGGCAGCGCGGAGCTGTCGACGATCATCGCGTTCTGGCCGCCGGTCTCGGCGATCAGCGGCACGATCGGCGATCGCGCGCGCCAGCGTCCGCGCGATCGCGCTGCCGCGACCTCGGTCGATCCGGTGAACGCGACGCCGGCGACGCGCGCGATCGGCGACAGAGCGCCGCGCCGACGATCTCGCCCGCGCCGGGCAGAGAGCGCAGCGCGTCGGCGGGAACGCCCGCCTCGAGCAGACAACGGACCGCGTGCGCGGCGATGAGCGGCGTCTGCTCGGCGGGCTTCGCGACCACGGCGTTGCCCGCGGCGAGCGCCGCGGCGACCTGGCCGCGTGAAGATCGCCAGCGGAAAATTCCACGGCGAGATGCAGGCGAACACGCCGCGGCCGTGGAGCGCGCAGCGTGTTCGCTTCGCCGGTGGGCGACGGCAGCGCGAGCGGCGCGTCGAAATGCCGCCGCGCGCCGACGGCATAGTAGCGGCAGAAATCGGCGGCCTCGCGCACCTCGGCGATCGCGTCGCCGCGCGTCTTGCCGGCCTCGCGCGCGAGCAGCGCGACGAAGTCGTCGCGCTGCGCCTCGATCGCGTCGGCGGCGCGATCGAGGATCACGGCGCGCGCTTCGCCGCCGGCCGCGCGTCCCAGCCGTCTGCGCCGTGCGACCAGGCCCGCGCAGCGCGCGGTCGACGGTCGGCGCATCGGCGTCGACGACGGTGCCGATGTGCGCGCGGCGATCCGCGGGATCGAAGCATGACGCGCGCAGTGCCGGTCGCGGACGCCTCTCGGCAGCGACCGGCATCGCGGCCCATCGCGTGTCGGCACGTGTCGCGCGACGGCGCGTCGAGGCGCCGCCATCGCCGGCTGGTCAGCGAGCGACACGCCGGCAGAGTTGCGGCGCTCGTCGCCGAAAGATCGATCGGCAGCGGCAACGCCGGTCGCCGGCGCGAAGTCCCATGCGCGTGCGCGTACGAGCGGATCGGCGACGACGTCGTCGATCGACACGCGACGGATCGGCGATGCGATTGACGAACGACGTGTTGGCGCCGTTCTCCAGCAGCCGCCGCACGAGGTAGGGCAGCAGGTCCTGATGACTGCCGACCGGCGCGTAGACGCGGCACGCGCGGTGCTCGCGCCGGCCGATCACGCCTGCGCGGTACAGCGCCTCGCCCATGCCGTGCAGCCGCTGGAACTCGAATCGCCGCGTGCCGACGCGCGCTTGCGCGCGCGCGCGATCCAGGCGATCGTGTGCGCGTTGTGCGTCGCGAACATCGGATATAGCGCGATCGCCGCGCTTCGAGCATCGCGCGCGGCGCAGGCGAGGTACGAGACGTCGGTGTGCGCCTTGCGCGTGAACACCGGATAGCCGGCGAGGCCCTGCACCTGCGCGCGCTTGATTTCGGTGTCCCAGTACGCGCCCTTGACCGAGGCGCACCGGGAATGCGCGTAGCCGGCGTCGCGCGCGCCAGCGCCATCGGCACAGCCGACGACGGCAGCGCGCGCTTCTGGTACGCCTGCACGGCGAGGCCGAGACCGTCCCAGCCGGCGAGCGTCGGCGATCGCGCGCAGCGCGCGAAGCAGCTCGAGCGACAGCTCCAGGCCGCTCCGCTTCCTCGGCGTCGATCGTCATGCCGATGCTGCCGCGCTCGCGGCGCGCGCGCGAGCGCACGATCAGGCGGGCACGAGCTCGGCCAGCACGCGCTCGCGCTGCGCGATATTCGTAGCGCGGATGCAGCGCCGAGAGCTTGACCGGAAATCGACGGCTGCGCGAGACGACCGGCGTCGATCGGCGACGCGCGCCAGCGCCGATCGCCGCGATCGCGTCGCGTACGCGGCTAAGATAGCGCTGCGGCGTCGGCGGCGGTGAGCGCCGGCCTCGCCGAGCATGTCGTACGAGTGCACGGTAGCGCGCGTTGTCCGCCGTGGCGGCTGCGCGCGAGCGCTTCGCCGATCGTCCGCGCCCAGCGACGAATTGCTCGGCCATCACCTTCATCGCCTGCCGCAGCGCGACGCGGACGACGGGCTCGCCGGCGCGCGCGACGATGCGCTCGTACCACGCATCGTCGGATCGCGCGCGATCGTCTGCTCGATGCGCGTCAGGCTGGCCGGTCAGCATCAGTCCCCACGTCGACGCGTTGACGAGCAGCGAGTCGGACGCGCCGAGGTGCCGCTCCCAGTCGCCGCGCGAGAGCTTGTCGCGGATCAGCGAGATCGGCGGTTTCGGCGTCGGGAATGCGCAGAGCAGCGCCTCGGCGACGCACATCAAGCAGCACGCCTTCCTGCGTCGACGAGGTCGTACTGATGCAGGAACGACTCGACGCCGGCGCTGCCCTGCTGCGCTGCTGCGCACGCGCCTCGACCCATGCCGCGCGCGGACGCGCGCGATCGCGCGCGGCGTATCGCCGCATCGGCCGGCGTGCTCCGCGACGCCGCGCGACCAGCGGCCGTTCGCTCGGCGAGAAACGCGGCGCGGATCGCCGCGCCGTCCGGGCGCGACCGGCAAGCAGCGGCGATCAGAATCGGCTATGCACTCCGGCCGCTTCTTGTCGCGACGACAGTCGATCGATCGCGACGGCGATCGGCGCAGGCCGTCCAGGATGTGTCGATCGTGGTGAGGCGCAGGCGCTGGATTTCGTCGGTGATGCTGGATCATCGGCTCGTTGTTGTCTTCCAGCGTGTCGACGTTGTCGCGCCAGGCGGCAAGCAGACCCATCCGCTTCGGCGGGGCCGGAGCAGTCCGGCGAAGCACCTGCGCCAAGTCGCGAATGTAGCTCATCCGTGCCCCAGCCTTGCGTCGGATCGCCCAGCATCGCGGTCCTTCTTGAAATGGCATACTCGACGACGATCTGCGCTTCGCCGAGATTCTTCAGCGTAACTCGAACGCCGCGACCACGCACGTGTGTGGTTGATCTCGGTCTTCTCGTTGCGGTACGTGCGTTGTAGGCCATCCTCGGTCAGCGCAACGATCACGCCGGTGATCGCGACGATGTTGGCGCGAATCTGGCGACCAAGCGCGATGTTCCGTAGTTCATAGACTCCGGCGGAACGTTCCAGCGCATCGCGCGGTACGCGACCATCGGCACCGACCGACGGCTCAGGGCCAGTGGATGCCGAACGGCAGATAGGGCTCGTCGGCGATCGAGCCGCGCCGAAGCCTGGCGCGGCGAACTGCGCGCTCAGCGCCGCGCGCTGAAAAGGTACTCATCTGAGGTAGTCGCACCGGGTCCTGCCGTGAAAATAAGGTTGTCGTCGCGCGGTCACTGCCGTCGGCGGCATGATTGACGAGCCGAAATCCGCCGTCACGCGGTTCCATACGCAATCGTAGCAGGTCGGCGAAGTGCTCGACGGTCTCGGAACGAGCGAAAACGGCACCGAGAAGATGAGCTTGCCGCCGGGTCGAGCAGGCGATACGCGTTGTCGAACGCAGCGCGCGACCCGCGCCGTCACGTGCTTCGAGCACGTCGCTCGCGATGATGAAGTCGTACCGGCCCGTAGTGTCGATATCGGGCACGACGATGTCGAGCCGCGGCTGCGCGCGCCAAAGAAGGTGATTCGTGTAATCGAGCCGCGTCACGGGCGGAGCGGCGTATGCCGGCATATTCGGACAGCCCAATGCCGCGGACGTCCGCTTCGCGAGCGGGAGGTCGGGCAGCGCGATTCGGCGCGCCGAATACTCTGCATGCGACGAGCCGAGCAATCGCGCGAAAGCGGACCGTTCGACCCGCAGCCGGCGCACGTCGGCTCTCGCGGTCCAGCGCAGAAAGCGTCGCGCGGCATCGGCCGCCGCAGACAGTTGCGGCGGAACATGAATGCTGCAGCAGGATCCAGGCGGCCGGATCAGATTGGCAACGATGGCGCCGGCGAAAGCGCTGCTGAGAGAACGACGCAGGCGGCGCTGACCATCGCCAGCGCGAACGAGCGCGTCGCTGCAATCGGACCGGAGAGATTGGGCAATTGCGCTGACGCGAGAAACGACGCGCATTTTACCCACGGCGCGGGAAGCGCCGCGCCGGCGCTGCTTCAATCCGCGCGGATGATGCCGGCGATGCAGTTGTTTCGAGCGCTCGCGCGCGACGTGTGCAAGATCGTTGTCGTCGTGATGTCCGGCGCGGTCGCAGCAGTTGCACGACGCGCAGGTCCGCCGCGCAGTGAGGCAGGTGCGGCGATGCGTGCCGGAGCATGCGGCGACAGCTCCGCCGAAGCGATCCCGGCACGGACCGCATACGCTTGACGAGCGCCCAGAACCCTTGACGCGTAAGTCGGTCCGCGTCGCTGTGAGAAAAAATGTGCTGTTGCTTCGGATCTCGCGACGAGCAGCGCGCTCGGGCGTTCTTCAGATAGCGGTTGAGCCAGACGACCGACTCCGTCGCCGAGCGGAACCAGCCGTTCCTTGCTGCCCTGGTCATGACGTTGGACGACGCCTTCGGGCGAGTCCGACCTGCGCCAGTTTGAAAGGCCCGACCAGCTCGGTACACGCGCAGCCTGCTCGCCATAGAGCTCTCCAGCATGCGCGATCGCGGAGTCCCAGCATGGTGTCGATATCCGGTGCGGCGAGCAGCGCTCCACCTGCAGTCTCGAAAGATATTTCGGCAGCCGACGCTGGCTTTTCGGCGCGCTCACGAGCGTGGGGTCGTCGCGCAGCCGCCGCGATCCAGTGTGCAGGCGATAGAAGCGGCGCAGCGCCGACAGCCGGCGCGCCACCGATGTGGACCTGCTTTGCCGGCGAACTGATCGGCGAGCCAATGCTCGAGGTCGTCGCCGCGGTCCGCGCGAGCAACGCCTTTGCTGCGGCGCTCGAGCTGAATCGCCCACGCCGACGAGATCAGCGCCGGATAACTCTCCGCCAGGGACGCGCGCGGAGGCGCCGATCCGCAGCCGGACGTGTCGCAAATGCGTCGATCAACGCGTTCGACGTGGTGCGGATCGCGCATCCGGACCGTTCCTCAACGGCCGTTAGCGATAGCCTTCGTGCTCGGAGCAGCCAGCGCTTGATCGACAGCGGATCGCCGCCGTCGGCGTTCATGAGCTCGCCCAGCGCGCCGCGCTGCCGACGACGCGGTGGCAGGAATGATGCGAGCGCGATACGGTTCGCGCCGACAGGCTGGCCCACCGCGCGGGCGCGGTATGAACGGCGCGCGATTTCGCCATACGTGCGCGACTCGGCGAGCGGAATGGCGCGGATCGCCTCCCGCACTCGGCACTGGAACGGTGTCCCCTGCGGCGCGAGCGGCGACACCGTGAACCGGAACGCTGGCGTCGTCGAGATAGCGCTCGATCTCGCCCACGGTGCGTTCGGCCAGCGCATTGCGCGGTGCAAGCACACGTCTCGTCGTTCCGGGCAAACAGCGACAGGCGCAGTACACTGGCGACGCCGTTCGTCCGCAACTCGAGCACCGCAAACGGCGCTCTGATCTTTGCCGCATATTCGTTCATGCCTTCCGATAACCAGCCATGTGCCGCGGCAACAACGTGGACCAAATCCGGAAAATACCAGATCAGGAGGACCGCAACGCACATTAGGTAGAACATCGGCAGCGCTCTGCCGGGCGATCCACGTGATCTCGCTTGTTCGTCATCCCCGCAGCACGAACAGGGTTGAACTGACCGGCGGCGTGGATTTGCGCCATCCTCGACCACGATAGCACGATGAAAATGCCGAACCACAGGAGGTCGATGCCGGTGCCTTCTCGACCGTCGCGCGGAATGACGCCCATCGTGAGCACGACCATCTAGAGATGCCGTCCAGGAAGCAGCCGAGCACGATGTAGAACAGCGCCAGCGCGACGATGAGCGCGAACGGCGACAAATGGAGCGACGCGATCCATTCGGCCAATTCGCGCGGCAGGCCGATGGTACCCCATCGCGAGCGTGAGGAAACGGCGGCGCCCGACAGGATCAGCGCGATCAGCGCAATAGAACGCAAGCGCGGCGCCCAGGATGCTGTCGCGAATGCAACGTCGTCCAGGTGGAGCGCCGCGCTGCGCGGAGTACGATGAGCGAGCCGACGACGCCGAACGCCGCCGCTTCGGCTTGCCGTCGGCGACGCCGGTGCAGATCGAGCCCAGCACCAGCGCGATCAGCAGCACGACCGAATCAGGAAAGCCGCGACACAGAAACTGCGTCGCAAAGGTCGTCCGCTCCAGCAATACGTAACTGAACGAAGC
>ERZ1370068.7900-contig-6792_pt1 | contig 56447 bp, 63 predicted proteins | sample MGYA00561227_ERZ1370068 | MGnify/ENA primary metagenome ERZ1370068 (study PRJEB38410, sample SAMEA6850437) | metagenome | study: Metagenomic assessment of the ecological functions of the soil: analysis of the soil microbiota associated with the... | reverse complement strand
ATGTACTTCGTTCAGTTACGTATTGCTGCGGAGCGGGTCGACCACCTGCTCCGCCTGCGGACACACCAGGACGAGACGGGCGGCTTCCTAGCCTTCATCCCGCTCGCGTTCCATCCCGAGAACACGGTCTTCGAGCGGCGCGGCTGGCGGCACACGACCGGCCTCGACGACCTCGAAGATGCTCGCCGTCTCGCGGCTGATGCTCGACAACGTCCCGAACATCAAGGCCTACTGGATCATGATGGGCATGCCGCTGGCGGCAGTTGCGCTGCACTTCGGCGCCAACGACGTCCAGGGCACGGTCGTGCGCGAGCAGATCTTCCACGCTGCGGGCGCGCGTCACCGAGACAGGGAAGCAGAAGACTCGTACGTCAGCGCGGTCGCGCTTCGTGCAGCGCACGCTACAACGAGGCCGGATGGGACGACCGATGCAGACGACGCGGTCACGACACTCCGCCACCGCCGAGCCTCGCGACAGGGGCGGTATGGATCCGCGGTCACTGCAAGACGGGTGCGGCGCATGATCGCCTCGGCCACAGCTACGTGAACATGGCGCCCGTCTTCCACCGGCTGCAACGCCGAGGTCGAGGAGGTGCAGCGGCGTGCCGACCGAGCTCGAACGCGCATGCTGCTCGACGGGCGAGCTCGATCGTCGCGCCGATCTCGTCGATCGAGTACGCGCGCCACGCGTCGTCGCTGTGACTCCTGCCGCGCGCTGTGCGTCTCCTCGGAGGGCGCGGTCGACTCGATCCAGCTCGTCTCGCGAGATGCCGTTCGGCGCGAGTTCGCTCGATCGCGGTCACGCCGGAGAGCGCGACCTCGGTCGTGCTCACGCGAAGGTCCTCGTTCCCGAACGCCGTGCACGTGCCGCTCGAGCGAGGACGGCGGACGCGAAGCTCCTGATCGGCGACGCGGCGCTGAAGTAGCGCGTTCGAGGACCCGACTCCGCACTACGACCTCGGCGAGCTCTGGCTCGAGCGAACCGGGCTGCCGATGGTGTTCGCCGTCTGGGCCGCGCCCGAGCCGGTCGCGGACGGGCTCGCCGAGCTCGAGCACGCGCTCGTCGCGTCGCGTCGGCTGCGCGCGCTCGAGCCCGAGCGTGCTCGCGTACGAGGCGAGCGAGCGCTACGGCTATCCCGCCGGCTTCCTCGCCCGCTACTTCGAGAAGCTCCGCTACCGCTTCGGCCCGCGCGAGCGCGCCGGGCTCTACACGTTCCTCGAGATGGCCGCGGACGTCGGCGAGCTCGACGCACGTGCCCGAGCTGCGCTTCGTCGGCGCGAGGTCGGTCGTCCGGCGTGACGGTCGCGGTCGAGCACGTCGCCATCCGTGCACGGCGAGATCCTCGAGAAGGCGCTCGACGGCGAGCGCATCTCCGACGACGAGGCCGCTCACGCTCGCTGCGGTCGCGCGACCTCGTCGCCGTCGGCCGCGTCGCCGACGAGCTGCGCGCGCCGCAGAACGCGATCCCGACCGGATCACGTTCATCGTCGACCGCAACCTCAACTACACGAACATCTGCGTCACCGACTGCGACTTCTGCGCCTTCTACCGCACGCCCGGGCGACACGCGCGAGGGCTACCTGCTGCCGAAGCCGGTGATCTTCAAGAAGATCGAGGAGACGCTCGCGCATCGGCGGCACCGGCGTGCTCATGCAGGGCGGCCACCACCCGGATCTCGGCATCGACTACTACGAGGATCTCTTCCGCTCGATCAAGGCGCGCTACACGATCCACCTGCACGCGCTGTCGCCGCCCGAGATCCAGCACATCGCGCGCCGCTCGAAGCTCACGATCCCGGACGACGCTCACGCGGCTGCGCGACGCCGGGCCTCGACTCGATCCCGGGCGGCGGCGGCGAGATCCTCGTCGACCGCGTGCGCGACGATCATCGCGCCGAAGAAGACGAAGTCCGCCGAGTGGCTCGAGCGTCATGCGCCACGCGCACCGGCTCGGCATGTCGACGACGGCGACGATGATGTACGGCCACGTCGAGACGCTCGAGGAGCGCGTCGAGCACATGCGCCGGATCCGCGAGCTGCAGGACGAGACGCGCGGCTTCCGCGCCTTCATCTCGTGGACGTTCCAGCGCGACGGCAACCGGCTCGGCGACACGTCGTCCCGACGAGACGTGCCCGACGTCGTTCGACTACCTGCTCACGCAGGCCGTCTCGCGCATCTACCTCGACAACGTCGACCACATCCAGTCGTCGTGGGTGACGCAGGGGATGAAGATCGGCCAGGTCGCGCTCGAGCTTCGGCGCCGACGACATGGGCTCGGTGATGATCGAGGAGAACGTCGTCTCGGCCGCCGGCACGACGCACCGCGCGTCGACCGGACGAGCTTCGTGCGCACGATCAGAGGCGCTCGGCAAGATCCCGGTGCAGCGCGACACGCTGTACCGCGACGTCCGCGTCTGGAACTAGACCACCCGCCAACGTTCCGCTAGCCTCGTCGCGGGTCAGATGCTGCGCAGAATCGTGATCGCCGCCCTACTCGCGGGCGTTTTCGTGCCGACGGCCGGCGCAGCCGGGGTCACGCTTCGCGCCCGGGATCACCTACGACGCGGCAGCTCGCTTCACGCCGCACGGCCCCGACGTGGTCCACGTCATGACCGCCCCCAAGCCTGGCGGGCTCTACGGCCTGCACCCGGTGCTCTCGAACAACACGGTCGTCAACCGCGAATCGGTGACGGCCATGCAGAAGCGCCTTTCGACGGCCGCGACAGTCGGAGGCGTCAACGCCGACCTCTTCACCTGGAACGACGGCACGCCCGCCGGCATGTTCATGGACTCCGGCATGCTCACGACGCCGCCGCACCCAGGCGCTCGACCGTCGGGATGACGAGCGACGGCCGTCTGCTCGTCCAGCCGGGTGGCCATGATCGCCACCTGGCAGGGCTCGAGCCAGCGGCGCCCGATGACCGGCCTCAACCAGCCGGCCGGCCCCGAGGGCGTCTCGCTGTTCACGTCCGCCTGGGGCGCTGCGACCCCGCCCGCGAACGACACGATCGAGGTCGTGCTCAACTCGTTCCCGCCGGTCGCGCCAGCTGACCGACCTGACCGGGACCGTCGTGCGCAAAGCCCGCGGGCGGCATCCGCGATCCCGCCGGGCGGTGCGGTCCTCGTCGGGCGCGGCGCGCTCCGCCGGACGGCTCGCAACCGAGGCTCCGGTCGGCCAGCAGATCACGGTCCGCCTCGTCCTCCGGCCGCAGTGGAACGACGTCGTCGACGCCGTCGGCGGCGGGCCGCTGTCATCGTCCAGAACACGCCGGCCGGTCTTCCGGGCGCTCGAGGAGTTCAGCAACAACCAGCTCGCTTCGCCGTGCGCGCACCGCGATCGGCCAGCGCGCGCGACAGGCGATCATCCTCGTCGCGGTCGACTGGCGCCCTGCCCGGCTACAGCACGGGAATGACGAACTTCGAGCTCGCCCAGCAGCATCGGTGCGGCTCGGCGCCGTGACCGCGAGTGCGCTCGACTCCGGGCACCTCGACGACGATGGCCTCTGACGGGAAGCTGCTCAACCGTCCGTCCGATCCCGGGCGGCGAGCGACGGAGTCGCCGACGGCCTCTTCGTCTTCTACTACGGCGTCCAGGCGCCCGCGCCCGCGACCGATGTGCTGTCGCCGAACGGCGACGGCGTCGACGAGGCGCAGCAGCTCAGCCTACAGGCGTCGTGCGCCCGTCGACCGTGACCGCGAGCCTGGTCGGCCCGGACGGGGTCGCCCGGCCAGACGCAGACCGGGCCGAACGAGCCCCGGGCACGTACATCGCTCGACTGGACGGGCCTGCTCACGCCTCAGGGCGCGCCGGAGCCCGAGGGTCGCTGGCGCTGGGTCGTGAACGCCGTCGACGACCGCGGGCCAGCGCGTCGCGGGCGGAGCGGCGTTCTACCTCAACAACACGCTCGGCTACCTCCGGGTCAGCCCGCCGCGGGTCGATCGTCCGCCGACGCGGTGGAGCACTTCGAGTCGCCTTCCGGCTCGCACATCCGGCGACGGTCACGCTCAAGATCCGCACCGTGAGCGGCGCGACGGTGCAGACCGATCCGCCGCAGCCTGCGCGCCGGGACGACGAGCATCCGCTTGGAACGGGCGCTACGGCAGCGGAATCAGCGCCTTCTCAGGCCCGTACTGTCGCCAGCGTGCGCGCGGTGAACGCTTTCGGCCCCGACCCTGCTCGAGCGCCGATTCCAGGTGCGCCGCAGCCGCTGACACAGCGCAGCAACCTTTTTGCAACCTGTAAAGACTTCGGTCGGTGCCGCGATCGTGCGCTACGCGTCCCCGCGGTCCAGGTCGTGCGCAGAACCGTCATAACTGCCCTGCTCTTTGCGGTATTCGCCGCGCCCGCACACGCAGGCAAGGTCTCGCTGATGCCCGGCGTGTCCTACGAGCGCCAGCTCCAGTTCACGCCGCAGGGCCCGGTCGTCGTCCACATCCTGCGCGCACCGCGGCCCGGCGGCCTGTACGCGCTGCGACCCCTGCTCTCGAACGACGCGCTCCTCGGTCGTGAGACCGTGACGTCGATGCAGAAGCGAGCGAGGGCGAGCGCGAACGCTCGCCGGCGTCAACGGAGACCTCTTCACCTGGGACGAGGGCCTCCCGAGCGGGATGCTGATGCAGTCCGGGGTACTCGAGGCGCCTCCGCATCCGAGACGCTCGACGCTCGGCATCACCGACGACGGCAGCCTGCTCATCGACCGCGTGACGATGCTCGGCCAGTGGCAGGGCGCGGGCCCGCTGCAGGAGCGCTGAACGGCCTCAACCAGCGGCCCGGCGCGCAGGGCATCTCGCTCTTCACCCCGGTCTGGGGCGCGGCCACGCCTGCAGGCGCAGCGGCACCGTCGAGGTCGTGCTCGAGCCGTTCCCGCCCGCGGCGCCGTTCACCGACCTGACCGGGACGGTCGATCGACATCAAGACCGGCGGCGGCACGCCGATCCCGCGCGGACGGCGCCGTCCTGGTCGCGCGTGGCACGCTGCGAACCGGCTCGCCGCAGAGTCGGCGATCGGCGAGCCAGATGCTCGTCAAGCTCGTGCTGCGCCCGCAGTGGGCGTGCGGTCGTCGACGCGATCGGAGGCGGCCCGCTGATCGTCCGCGACGGACAAGCCCGTGTTCGCGGCGCTCGAGGACTTCGCCGCCGAGCCAGATCGATCCGCGCAATCCCCGCACCGCCGTCGGTCAGCTCGCCGACGGGCGGATCGTGATGGTCGCCGTCGACGGGCGCCAGTCCGGGTACAGCGTCGGCGTCACGAACGTTCGAGCTCGCCCAGCAACTGCGTCCGCCTCGGCGCCGTGACGGGAACCGCGCTCGACTCCGGCGGCTCGACGACGATGGCCTTCAACGGGAAGCTGCCTCAACCGCCCGTCCGATCCGGCGGCGAGCGTGCGGTCTCCGACAGCCTCAACGTCTTCTACTACGGCGTCGTCGCTGCCGCCAGGCGCCGAAGCCTGTGCTCTCGCCGAACGGGGACGGCGTCGCGGAGACGCAGACGCTGACCTACAAGCATCGTGCGGCCGGCGACGGTGACCGCGAGCCTGATCGGGCCCGACGGAATCCCGCGCCAGACCGAGACCGGCTTCGCGACCCGGGCACGCTACCGGATCGGCGTGGTCGGGGCGCACACCCGGCGGAGCGCGTCGGAGCCGGAGGGCCGCTGGCGCTGGGTCGTCAACGCGCTCGACGACCAGGGGCAGCACTCGAAGGTCGAGCGGCGTCTTCTACCTGAACCGGACGCTCGGCTACCTGCGGGTCGTCCGGCGCGGCGTCGTCGTCCACCGGCGCGCGAGGCAAGCTCTGCGTCGGTTTCCGCCTCGCGCACCCGGCCGTCGTGACCGTGACGATCCGCAACGCGCGCGGCGGGCGCGGTCAAGACGATTCCGGCGCCGCCTCGGCTCGGGTCGGCGCACGATCCGATGGAACGGGCTCTACGGCAACGGCGTCCGCGCCTCACGGGCTCGTACGTGGCGAACGTGCAGGCGGCGAACTCGTTCGGCCCGACCGAGCTCGAGCGGCGCTTTCTGGTGCGGAGAGCCCGGCGCTAGCCAGCTAAGGCTCCCGCGGGTGCTGCTGGCCTCCCCTCCAGCTCCCTGACCACGTTCATCGGCGACCACGGGCTGCTACGCGGTGTTCGCGCTGATGCTGCTCGACGCCGTGCTCCCGGCCGCGAGCGAGCTCGTGATGCTCTACGCGGGCGTCGCTCGCCTCGGGCGCGCTGCGCCGGCCAGGACGTCGTCCTCTTCGGGCACCAGCATCGACTCCGCACTTCTGGGGCTGCGTCGCGATCGCGACTCGCGGGCGTCGCGGGTCAGACCGTCGGCTCGATCATCGGCTGGGCGATCGGCCTCTACGGCGGACGCCCGCTCGTGGAGCGACACGGCCGCTGGCTCCACCTCAGGCCGGAGAACCTCGACCGGGCGGAACGCTGGTTCGACCGCTGCGGCGACTGGGCGGTCTTCCTCGGGCGCATGACGCCCGTCGTGCGCTCGTTCGTCTCGATCCCGGCCGGGCTCGCGCGCATGCCGCTCGGCCGCTTCACGCTGTACTCCGGTGCTGGGCACGATCCCGTGGTGCTTCGGGATCGCGGGCGCGGGCTGGGCGCTCGGCTCCAGCTGGGAGTCGTTCCATCACGACTTCCGGTACGTCGAAGTGCTCGTCGGAGTCGGGATCCTCGCGCTGCCTCGTCGTGGTATCTCCGTGCGCAGGCGGGCGACTAAGATGGGCCGCCGTGCCTCAGATCCCGCTCGTTGACGTCAAGGCGCAGTACGCGCCGCTGCTCGACGAGCTGAAGGAGCGAATCGCCGACGTCCTCGACTCGGGGCGGTTCATCCTCGGCCCGAACGTCGAGCGCCTTCGAGGAGGAGGCCGCCGCGTACCTCGGCGTCGCGCACGCGATCGGCGTCGCGAACGGCACCGACGCGCTCGTGATCGCGCTCGACGCGCTCGACGTCGGGCCCGGCGACGAGGTGATCTGCCCGACCTTCACGTTCTACGCGACCGCGGAGTCGATCGCGCGCCGCGGCGCCACGCCGGTGTTCGTCGACATCGACGCGCGGACGATGAACCTCGATCCCGACCGACGTCCGTGCGCGGATCAGCCGAGCGGACGAAGGCGATCATGCCCGTCCACCTGTTCGGCCGGCCCGCGGCGCTCGGCGAGCTCGCCGACGCTCGGGATCCCGATCGTCGAGGACGCGGCCCAGGCCTTCGGCGCGCAGGGCGTCGGCACCACGGGCGTCATCTCGACCTTACAGCTTCTTCCCGACGAAGAACCTGTTCGCGCTCGGCGACGGCGGGCTCGATCGACGACGCGACGACGACGAGCTTGCGCGAGCGCATCCGGCTGCTGCGCTTCCACGGCTCGAGCGGCGAAGAAGGACTTCGAGCTCATCGGCTACAACTCGCGGCTCGACGAGCTGCAGGCCGCTGCGCTGCGGCTCTTCCTGCCGCACGTCGACGAGTGGAACCGGCTCCGGCGCGAGGCCGCGGCCCGGTACGCGGAGCTCGGGCTCGGGCGAGGTGTGCGAGCTGCCGAGGACGAGCCGGGCCACGTCTACCACGTCTACGTCGTGCGCTCGCCCGAGCGCGACCGGATCCGCGCAGCACTCGCCGCGTCCGAGATCGCGTCGAGCACGTACTACGAGACGCCGCTCCACCTGCCAGCCCGCGCTGCGCCAGTTCGGCCAGGCGGACGGCGACTTCCCCGAGACCGAGCGCGCCGCGCGCGAGAATCTCGCGCTGCCGCTGTGGGCCGGGATCGGCGCCGACGTGCAGGAACGCGTCGTCTCGGCCGTAAGAGAGGCCGTATCGCCTGGAGGCCGTTCGATGAGATCGCCGATGAACCGGCACCGGATCTGGCAGATCGCCGCCGACGGCGTCCTGATCGCTGTCGCGTGGCTGCTCGCGTTCCAGCTGCGCTTCGACTCGTTCGAGAAGATCCCGCCCTTCTACGAGAAGCTCGTGAACTGGCAGACGGTGCTCGCTCGTCGTCGCGATCAAGCTCGCCGTCTTCACGGCGTTCGGCTTCTACAACCGCTGGTGGCGCTACGTCTCGACGCGCGACATGTGGGGCGCCGCGCGGGGCGTCACGGTCGCCTGCCTCGCCGCGAGCCTCGTCGTCTACTTCTTCCCGCCCAGCGACACAGCTCGGCTGCCGCGCGCGGGTCGCGATCCTCGACTGGCTGCTGCTGCTCGGGCTCGTCGCGGGCTCGCGCCTGCTCGCGCGCACGATCTTCGAGCGGCCCGGTGCGCGAGCCTCGTCGCGCGCGGCAAGGAGGTGATCGTCGTCGGCGCGGGCGACGCCGGCCAGCTCGATGATCCGCGAGATGCAGAAGTCGCGCGCGCTCGGCTACACGCCGATCGGCGTCGTCGACGACGACCCGCGCAAGAAGAACCTCCGCATCCACGGCGTCCGCGTGCTCGGGACGACCGAGGAGCTGCCGCACATCCTCCGCGACAACCGGCCCGACGAGCTGCTGATCGCGATCCCGTCGCGCCTCCGGCGACGTGCGCCAGAAGGTCGTCGAGCATCGCGCGCGACGCACAGCGTGCCGGTGAAGACGCTGCCGGGGCTGTACGAGCTGATCTCCGGCGACGTCAACCTCGCCGGCGCAGATCCGGCCCGGTGCAGGTCGAGGACGTCCTCGGCCGCGAGCCGGTCGAGGTCGACTTCGAGGCGATCTCCGCGTACCTGCGCGGCGAGACCGTGCTCGTCTCGGGCGCCGGCGGCTCGATCGGCTCCGAGCTCTGCCGCCAGGTCGCGCGGGCGGGCGCGTCGCGGCTGATCCTCGTCGACCAGGCCGAGTCGCCGCTGTACGAGATCGAGCGCGAGCTCGTCGACGAGCGCAACTTCCCGGCCGGCGTGCCGGTGCTCGCCGACGTCGGGAGCCACGAGCAGCTGCGCCAGGTCTTCGAGCGCTACCGGCCGACCGTCGTCTTCCACGCCGCCGCCTACAAGCACGTGCCGATGATGGAGGCGAACCCGCTCGAGTCGGTGCGGAACAACGTGCTCGCGACGAAGGTCGATCGCCGAGGTCGCCGTCGAGTTCGGCGCGCAGCCGCTTCGTGCTCGATCTCGACCGACAAGGCGCTGAACGCGCAGGCCGTGCTACGGGCAGTCGAAGGCGCTCGTGCGAGTGGATCGTCGAGGCCTACGGCGCGCGCGGACGACGTCTCGACGCGGTTCGTCGCGGTGCGCTTCGGCAACGTGCTCGGCTCGGCGGGCTCGGTGATCCGGATCTTCCAGCGCCAGATCGCGCGCGGCGGGCCGGTCACGGTCACGCACCCGGAGATGACGCGCTACTTCATGACGATCCCGGAGGCGGTGTCGCTCGTCGATGCAGGCCGGCGCGATCGGCAGGCCGCGGCGAGATCTTCGTCCTCGACATGGGCGAGCCGGTGAAGATCCTCGACCTCGCGCGCAACATGATCCGCCTGTCGGGCAAGGAGCCCGACCGCGACATCCCGATCGAGTTCATCGGCGCGCGGCCGGCGAGAAGCTGCACGAGGAGCTGTGGAGCGAGTGACGAGGTGGTCGCGGACACGAAGCACCCGAAGATCGCGCGCGCGGCGTGCCCCGATCGACGGCGTCTGGCTCGAAGAGGAGCTGAGCGCGCTCGAGCAGCTCGTCGCGGCCGGGGAGACGCTCGAGGTCGTGTCGCGGCTGTCCGCGATGGTGCGCGCGCCGCAGCGTGTCGGCGTCGCGCAAACCGACACGGTTTCGGAACAGACTCTTCACTGACGTCCTCCGGCCGCCGGTCTAGGGTGGCCCGATGCTGAACTCCGAGCAGCAGCGTGCGGTCGAGGCCGTCCGCGGGCCCGGTCTGCATCCTCGCCGGCGCCGGCTCCGGAAGACGACGACGATCACGCGCCGCGTCGCAAATCAGGTCGAGAGCAGGGCTTTCGCGCCGACGAGATCCTCGCCGTGCACCTTCACGGACAAGGCCGCGGGCGAGATGCGCGCGCGGCTCGACGGCGCTCGGCGTCACCGGGGTCGCGCGCTCGCACCTTCCACTCGGCTGCGCTCGGGCAGCTGCGCTTCTTCGCCGCCGAGCCGCCGCAGCGGATCCTCGCCTCGAAGGCGCTTCCTCTGAGGCACATCGGAAACACTCTGCGCGCGGCCGCTACCGCTTCCGGCCGGCGGCCGACCTCGCGACCGAGATCGAGTGGGCGAAGAACCGCCGCATCACGCCCGACGACTACCTCGCGCTCGCTCGGCGATCACGAGCCGCCGATCCCGCCCGACCTCATGCTGCGCGTCTACCGCGAGTACGAGCGGCGCAAGGCCGAGCAGGGCTGGGCCGACTTCGAGGATCTGCTCGAGCTGCGCGATCCGGCTCTTCGACGCGGACGAGGCGCGCTCGAGCAGGTGCGCGACCGCTACCGCGCCTTCACCGTCGACGAGTACCAGGACGTCAACCTCCTCCAGCAGACGCTGCTCGACCGCTGGCTCGGCGACCGGGACGAGCTCTGCGTCGGTCGGCGACGACTACCAGTCGATCTACGCGTTCACGGGCGCGACGCCCGAGCTACCTGCTCGTCGATGCCGCGGCGGTTCCCGAGCGCGACGGTCGTCCGGCTCGAGGAGAACTACCGCTCGACCCCGAGGTGCTCGAGCTTCGCGAACCGGCTCGTGCCGCGGCTCGGCGGTGCGGAGAAGGTCGCTGCGCGCCACGCGACCGACCGGCCCCGAGCCGGTCGCGCGTTCCTTCCGGAGCCCGAGCTCGAGGCGGGCTTCCTCGTCGAGCGGATCCGCGAGCTTGCACGCGGACGGGACGCCCTACGAGGAGATGGCGATCCTCTTCCGGACGAACGCGCGCTCGGCCGACTACGAAGAGGCGCTGCAGCGAGGCGGAGATCCCGTCGCAGGGGCGGCGCTGCTCTCACGCGACGGCGCGAGGCAGTTCCTGAAGGCGCTGCGACGGGCGCCCGCTGTCGGACGCCCGGCGGACCGCCCGCGACCAGGGCCTGCTCGACGTGATCCCGACCGCCTCGGCGAGCGCGAGGTCACGCGCCAGAACGATCTCGCCCGGCTCGTCAAGCTCGCCGAGGAGTTCGAGGGGACGGTCGACGACTTCGTCGCGTCCCTCGAGGAGCGTTTCGGCGCTCACGCGGGGCGGCGGCGTCCACCTCCTGACGCTACCACCGAGCCAAGGGCCTCGAGTTCGAGGCCGTCTTCCTCCCGCGCCTCGAGGAGCGCGAGCTGCCGTCGAAGCTCTCGAAGACGGCTGCGGCCCTCGACGAGGAGCGGCGCCTGCTCTACGTCGGCCTCACGCGCGCGAAGCGCCACCTGACCGTGACGTGGTCCGGGAAGCCGAGCCGCTTCCTCGGCCGAGCTCGATCTCCGCGAGCCGGCCCCGAAGCCCGGTCGAGCCGTGACGATCCGCTGTACGAGACGCCTGCAAGCGCTGGCGGCTCGAGACGGCGCAGGCCGAGGCGCGGCCCGCGTACGTGATCTTCCACAACGCCGACGCTGGCCGAGATCGTCCGGCGCGGACCGCGGAGCCGGGAGGAGCTCGCCGCCGTCCCGGCGTCGGGCCCGCGAAGCTCGAGCGCTACGGGACAGAGCTGCTCGCGTCCGTCGCCGCGCGGCCGCCCAGGCGAGTTCGGACGCCGCAGCCGCGGTCAGCAGCAGGTCGAGCATGATCTGCGGGTCGCGCCGGACGCGCGTCCGACTCGTCCGGCTCGCGCTTGCTCGAGCTCGAGCGCGCGCGGGTCGGTGCAGCGGCCGCAGCCGCCCCGTCGCGGATCAGCATCCTCGTCGACGCCGCCGAGCCGCCCGCCGTACGTCGTGTAGACGGGCACGCCGAGCGCCGCCGCCTCGCGGTTCATCGTCCCGCCGGCCGAGACGACGAGGTCGGCGAAGCGCGATCAGGCTCTGCGCGTCGACGGCGTGGTCGGGCACGATCAGCGACGGCAGGCTCGAGGCTGCGCGACGTAGTCCCGCTGCTCGTGGGCTGCGGGGCAGGACGACCGCGTGCACGCCGCTCTCCCGTCGCCGAGGTACGCCAGCAGGCGCGGGAAGAGCGGGTTCGAGCGCCGGTGGTAGAGCGAGACGTCGGGCGGCGTGGCGCACGACGACGACCGTCCGCGCCCGGTTGACGAGCAGCTCGTCGAGCACCGTCCGGTCGGGCTCGAAGTCGTACGAGGTAGTACTCCTCCTTCGAGCCCCGGGTACTGGAGGAGCTTCGGCGGCGCACGCCGAAGCGGGCCATGCGCTCCGCCGGGATCGCGTCGGGGACGACGACCCTCGTCGCCGCGCGGTCGCCGAGATGGTGCTGGAGCGTCGCGTACTCGTAGTCGTGCGTCGTCGCGCTCGGGATGCCGAGCCGCCGCGCCGTGATCGTCAGCTCGTGGGAGCCGTGCGCGAGCGCGACGTCGAAGCCGCGGTCTCTTCGCGCAGCGCCTGCAGCGCACGCAGCCGCGACGCGAGCGCATACGCCTTCGCCGACCCGCGACCGGCCGCCGTGGCGTCCGATCACCGTCGGCGTCGATGCCGTGCCGTTCGAGCAGCTCGCAGCGTCTGCGCGTAGTCGCGCGTCGGTGACCTCGACCTCGTCACCTGCGCTCGCGGAGCAAAGCCGATCAGCGGCCGGAAGACCAGCACGTGGGCGCTCGCCGGCGATGTCGATCCACACGTCTTCACTCGACGACTGCTTCGAGCCTCGGCTCGCGCAACGCGCCGCGGAGTCCGCTCCACGTGCCGCTCGTGCCAGAGCGTGAACGCGAGCAGGCCCCAGAGCTGGCGGCTCGCGGTCCTCGCGGCCGGCGACGTGGTCGTCGAGCAGGCCGCGTCACCGGCCTCCGGCCGGAAGAAGCCCTGCCGCCGAAGCGTCTCCGGCCGAGAGCGTCTCGCGGGCGAACGGCTCGAGGTCGCCGCGCAGCCAGGCCGCGGCCGGGATCGAGAAGCCGCGCTTGCGCCGCCGCACGAGCTCGCGCGGGAGCAGCGGCGCGGCCGCCTTGCGCAGCAGGAGCTTCTTGCGAAGCCCGCGCACCTTGTGCCGCGTCGGCGAGCGCGAGCGCGAAGTTCGGTCACGACCGGGTCGAGGAACGGGACGCGCGCCTCGAGCGAGTGCGCCATCGACGCGCGGTCGGTCTTCACGAGCAGGTCGTCGACGAGGTAGATGCCGAGGTCGACGTCCTGGAGCCGCGCCAGCAGCTCGGCGCCCTCGGTCTCGGCGAAGCGCGCGCGGCAGAGGTCGACCGGGTCGACAGCCGCTGCGCGGCCCGTCAGCTCGGCCGCGCGCGTCCGGCGAGAAGATCTCCTTCCAGCCGTGGTGCCGCTCGAGCGGCGGCAGGTGCGCGGCGCGCACGAACCGCTTCGCCTTGTAGTCGAAGCTCGCCTGCGCGCGTCGACGTCGGCAGCCGCTCGACGACGCGGCCGCGACGCAGCGGCGCGAGTCCGCCGACGCGCTCGGCGAGCAGGTCGGCCGCGTACGTGTAGTAGCCGCCGAAGAGCTCGTCGCCGCCCTCGCCCGAGAGCGCGACCTTCACGTCCTCCGCGGCGAGCTGCGAGACGAGGTACGTCGGCAGCGCCGACGAGTCGGCGAACGGCTCGTCGAACGCGTCGGCCAGAGCCGGCAGGAGCAGCGCCGCGTCCGGCCGCAGCGACGAGCTCGCGGTGCTGCGGTCCCGTAGCGCTCCGCGACGAGCCGCGCGTCGGCGAGCTCGTCGAAGCTGCGCTCCTCGAAGCCGATCGAGAACGTGCGCAGCGGCTCCGACGCCTCCTCGGCGGCGAGCGCCGCCAGCGCGGCGGAGTCGACGCCGCCCGAGAGCAGCACGCCGACCGGCACGTCGCCGACCGAGATGCGCGCGCACCGAGTCGCGCAGGCGCGCGCGCAGCTCCTCGACGAGCTCGGCCTCGTCGTCGTCGCGCACGCTCGCTCGCGCGGCACCGGCGCGGGTCGCGCGTAGCGCGCTGACTCGGCTGCGCCCGTCCTCCCAGGTCAGCACGTGCCCGGCCGGCAGCTTGCGCACCTCGCGGAAGATCGTCAGCGGCGCCGGGATCGGAGTTGAACGCGAGGAACGCCTCGAGCGCGTCGAGGTCGATCTCGCCGCGCGGCAGCGCGCGCAGCTCGGAGGCGAACGTCGAGCTCGCCGCCGACGTCGCGGTAGTAGAGCGGCTTGATCCCGAAGCGGTCGCGGCGCGAGCACGAGCCGGCCGCGCCGCGCGTCCCAGAGCGCGACCGCGAACATCCCGCGCAGGCGCTCGGCGAACGCTCGCCGTGCTCCTCGTAGCAGGTGCACGAGCACCTCGGTGTCGCCGCTGCGTCGAGAACCGGTGTCCGGCGCGCTCGAGCTCGCGCCGGAGCTCGCGGTAGTTGTAGATCTCGCCGTTCTGGACGACCGTGATGCGTGCCGTCCTCGTTCGCGATCGGCTGGTCGCCCGTCGTCGAGGTCGATGATCGCGAGGCGCCGCGCGGCGAGGCCGACCGCGCCCGTCGACGTACGCGCCGTCGGAGTCCGGCCCGCGGTGGACGAGGGTTGCCGCTCATCGCCGCGAGCCTGCTCGGGGTCGACGGTGCCGCGCGGTGGACGCGATTCCGCAGATCCCGCACATGCGTCACTACTCTAGATCCAGCGGTGGCCACGTTCGGCGCACACGAAGAGCTTCAGCTCCTCCTGCTCCTGATCACGGCTCTGGGCTGCTCCTGCTCGCCGACCCGCTGCACATTCCGTATCCGATCCTGCTGGTCGTCGGCGGCCTCGCGCTCGGCTTCGCCCCGGGCGTGCCAACGGTGACCCTCCCGCCCGACGCTGTGATCGTCGGGATCCTGCCGCCACTCCTCTACTCGGCGTCCTTCAACACCGGCCTGCGCGACCTGAAGCGGAACATCCGGCCGATCTCGCTACTCGCGATCGGCCTCGTGACCGCTGACGATGGTCGGCGTCGCCGTCGCTGCCCACTACGTGATCGGCCTTTCGTGGGCGCGGCGGATTCGTGCTCGGCGCCGTCGTCTCCCCGACCGACCCGATCGCCGCGACGTCGATCGCGCACCGACTGGGAGTCCCGCGTCGCGCGATCGCGATCGTCGAGGGCGAGCCTCGTCAACGACGGCACCGCGCTCGTCCTCTTCAGGTTCGCCGCCGTCGCGGTCGTCAGCCGGCTCGTTCTCGCTCGCCCACGCCGCCGGAGACTTCGTCTGGACCGTGCTGGGTGGGATCGCGGTCGGGCTCCTGGTCGGACGCGGCGATCCGCTTCATCCGCTTCCGCGGTCGACAACCCGCCGCTCGAGGTGACGATCGCGTTCCTGACCGGCTACATCGCCTTCCTGCCCGCCGCCGCACTCGGGCGTGTCAGGAGTGCTCGCCGTCGTCACGGCAGGCGTCTACATGGGCTGGCACACGCCGGAGCTGACGACCGTCGACACGACGGCTCCAGGGCGACGGGTTCTGGGCAGATCTTCAGCTTCCTGCTGAACGCGCTCCTGTTCGGGCTCGTCGGCCTCCAGCTCCGACCGATCCTCGACCAGCTGCCACGGTCTCTCCTGGCAAGCAGCTGCTCGGCTACGCCGCGCTGCTCTGGGTGTCGTCGTCGCCGTCCGGTTCGCTTGCGGCTTCCCGATCGCGTATGTGCCGCGCTGGTTGTCGCGCAGCCTGCGCGAACGCGATCCGACGCCGCCGTGGCAGTTCATCACGTTCATCGGCTGGGCCGGCATGCGCGGAGGCGTGACGCTGGCCGCGCGCGCTCGCGATCCCGCTCGAGATCGACGCCGGAGTCCCGTTCCCGGACCGCTGCGCTGATCGTCTTCCTCGCGTTCTCGATCGTGCTTCGACGCTGGTCATCCAGGGGCCTCGCTGCCTGCTGTCGTTCGCGCTGCTGAAGCTCGAGCGTGACGACATCGACGAGCGGGAGGATGCAAAGGCCAGGATCCATGCCGTGGATGCGGGACTCGCCCGGCTGGAGGAGCTCGTGGACGAGGACTGGGTGCGCGAGGACACCGCTGAGCGCATGCGCGGCCTGCACGACTTCCGACGCACGCGCTTCGGCTCGCGACTCGACGGCTCCGACGACGGTGGGGTCGAGGCGCGCTCGCAGGACTCACCAGCGGCTGCGGCGCGAGCTGCTCGAGGCGGAACGCAGCGCGGTAGTCGCGCTCCGCAACGAGGGCAGGATCAGCGAGGACGTCATGCAGAGCGTGTGACCGCGCGACCTCGACCTCGAGGAGTCGCGGCTTAGACGTGGAGCTGCGTCTGAGAATGCGCCAGGCCGTGGCGCCGAGCGTTGCGCAGGTAGAGCGCGACGCGAGCGGTCGGCGATCCACTCGAGGTCGTGCGCGAGCTTCTCGGCCATCGAGGTCTCGTAGCCGCGCCGCACCTGCGCGAAGCCGGTCAGTCCGGGCCGGACGACGAGCCGCTGCCAGTAGCGCGGGCAGCTCCTCGGCGAGCTCCTCGAAGAAGCGCGGCCGGATCGACGCGCGGCCCGACGAGGCTCATGTCGCCTCTGAACACGTTCCAGAACTGGGGGATCTCGTCGAGCTGCGTCGCGCGCAGCCAGCGGCCGAGCTTCGTCACCTCGGACTCGGTCTGCTGCACGAGCTCCGCGCCGAGGTGGTGCCCGATCCGCCTCTCCGCGCCCGGCCGCAGCGTCGCGGAACTTCGTGTCATCGTGAACACTCGTCCGCCACGGCCGACGCGCTGGCCGCGGTAGAAGACCGGCCGCCCGGAGCTGAGCAGGTTCGCGATCCCGATCGGAACCGTCAGCGGCAGCGAGATCGAGCAGGAAGAATGCCGAGAGATGCGACGTCGAGCGTCCGCAGCTCGAGGTCGACGCGCCGCCGGTCCGGTGTCTCCTGGGCGAGGCGCGAGAACCGCTCGGCAAGAGTGTCCCGGCCTTGCATGGTCAGGGTCACAGGGTGGTCATTGTTGCCGATGGAGATGCGCGCCGGGCGCGCGGTGCCGAGACGGCGTTTGCTATAAGCGTCACTTATGGATACGCGGCAGCTGGCGGCCTTTGTGCCGTCGTCGAGCGCAAGAGCTTCTCCGAGGCGGCTGAGCGGCTCGGCGTCACGCAGCCTGCCGTCAGCCAGCAGATCCGCTCGCTCGAGGAGCGCCTCGGGCAGCAGCTGCTCGACCGCTCAGCCGGCGCGTGAGCTCGACCGAGGCGGGCAACCGTCTCTACCGAGCGCGCAGCTGCATGCTCGCGCTCGAGCGGCAGCTGCTCGACGAGGTCGCGTGGCGGAGCCGAAGCGGCCTATTCGCGGGCAGCTCGCGCTCGGCGCGTCGACCGGCCCGGGCGGCACGGTCGTCCCGGTTCTGCCTCTGCGAAGTTCGGCCGAGGCGAACCCGAGCCATCACGGTCGACCTGACGATCTCGGACACGCAGACGATCGTCGAGCAGGTCGCGCGCCGCGAGCTCGAGCTCGGCGGTCGTCGGAGCGACGCCAGCGAACAGAGCCGTCGCGTACGAGCCGTTCTTCCGCGACGAGGTGATCCTCGTCTGCCCGCCGGATCACCCGTTCGCGGGCACAGACGATCGCGCTCGACGAGCTGCGGGACGAGCGGCCTGATCGCCATGCAGGAAGGCGCGGGCGTGCGCCAGGTGATCGACGACGAGCTGCGCGGCGCGGGAATGCGGCTGACGCGACCTCGGCGCGCGGCTGCGTTCGGCTGCAGGAGTCGGTCGAAGATCGCGGTCGAGGCGGGCACGGCGTGACGCTTCATCTCGCGTGATCGCGGTCGAGAGCGCGAGCTCGAGACCGGGACGCTTGCGGAGGCGCGGGTCGAGGGCCTCGAGCCGTCGCGCGAGATCTCGCTCGCGCCGCGCGGCCGGCGATGGTCGACTCGCGCGTCGCCGATGCGTTCGTCGAGTTCGCGCGGCAACGCCTGCTGATCGTCCGCTGGGGGCTCGGCGAGCTCGAGAGCGTGCTCGCGGAGCTCGGCGCGTGCGTCCGTTCTCGTGGCGAGCCCAGCGCTGGCAGCCTCGCCGGTCGACGTGGTCCGGCGAGTGGCGCGAGGTGTCCGACCGCATCGCGGACGCCGTCGCGTCGGCGGCCGAGTCCGGACGGCGTGCTCGCGGTCGGCGGCGGCACGCGATCGACCTCGCGAAGGCGATCTCGGCCGAGACCGGGCTTCCGCTCGTCTCGGTGCCGACGACGTACTCGGGCGCCGAGTGGACGCCGAGCTTCGGGATCCGCGATCCCGGCCGGCGGATGAGGGCGGCGGCTCCGGCGCGCAGGCGCTCGCCGGGATCGTCTACGACCCGAGCTCACGCTCGGCCTCGCCGCGGCTCGAGACGGTCGGCACTGCGATGAACGCGCTCGACCACGCCGCCGAGGCGCTCTACGTCAAGGGGCGCAACGAGGAAGGCGATCGTGAGGCGCTGGCAGGCGCGAGCTTTGATCGGAGAGTGGCTTCCGCGCGTCGTCGAATCCCCGGACGACCTCGAAGCCTCGGCGCAGGCTGCTCGAAGGGCGCCATGCACGCGGGCGCCGCGCTCGCCGCAGCCGGTCTCGGCCTCGCCCACGCCATGGCGCAGGCGCTCGGCGGGCGCTTCGGCCTTCCGCACGGCGCGATGAACGCGATCACGCTCCCGCCCGCACTCCGCTTCAACGAGCCGCGTCGCGAGCGCGCAGATCGCGCCTTCGGCGCTGCGCGCTCGGCGACAGACCGACCCGCATCGGCTCGCGTGCAGGAGCTCGCCCTCCTCGGCGGATACGAGCGCCTCCGCGACCAGGGCGTGCCCGAGGACGAGCTCGCCGAGGTCGCGGAGGCCGCCGCAGGCCGACCGGGCGCGCGGGCGAATCCGCGCCCGGCAACTTCTGCCCAGATCTCAGACCTACTGCGATCGGTCTACTAGAACGGTCCTGCGCCTTCCCACCAGCTGGATTTCACACCCATGAAGCTCCCTCTCTTCGAGTACAGCCCCCAGCCGATCCGACGGCTCGCACACCAGCTGGAGGCTGCTCGTCTTCCGCTCATGCGAGAGGATGCTCACACGGCAGTCCTGAAAAAGTCCCTGAAAGACCTCCGCGTTACGCATCACCCCGCAGCAGGAGGTACCGCTTGGAGTACCGCATTTCTGGGCCCGGTCGAGGTAGAGCTCGAAGGCCCTCCGCTGTCAGTCAGAGGCAAGACAGCTGCGCTTGCTGGCGCTGCTGATCCTGCGCCGGAACGAGCCCGTCCCGACCGAGCTGCTGCCGATCGAGGACCTCTGGGGCGACAAGGCGCCTCGACGACGGCGGCGAACACGCTCCAGGTCTACGCCTCGCAGCTGCGGAAGATCGTGGCGACCGCGTGTCGAGGGAAGGGTCGCGCGTACCGGCTGCGGATCGACCCGGACGAGCTCGACGCGGAGCGCTTCGAGCGGCTCGCGGAGGAAGGAGACGCCGTGCTGCGCCGACGTTCTGTTTCGCGAGGCCGCCGAGCTGCTCGCCGAGGCGCTCTGCCTCTGGCGCCAGGCCTGCGCTCGCCGACCTGCGCCACGAGTCGCCCGCCCAGGGCGAGATCGCGCGCCTCGAGGAGCTGGCGCCTCGTCGCGAACGAGAACCGGATCGAGGCCGACGCTCGGGCCCGGGCGCCACGACCAGGTGATCGGCGAGCTCGAAGCGCTGATCGCGAGCAGCCCCGGCGACGAGAGCGCCTCCGGAGTCTGCAGACGTGCTCGCGCTCTACCGGGCAGGCCGGCAGGCGGACGCGCTCGACGCCTACCAGGCTGCCCGGCCAGACGCTCCTCGACGATGCTCGGGCCTGGAGCCCGGGCCTGAGCTCGCGGAGCTCGAGCAGGCGATCCTCCGCCAGGACGAGGCGCTCACGCACGACCGCTGCCCCGGAGCAACGTCCCCGTGCCCGCCAGCACGCTGCTCGTCGGCCGCAGACGCGAGCTCGATGAGGTCACGAGCGCGCTGCGCGGCCCGCACGCGTCCTCACGCTGACCGGCCCCGGCGGCTCGGGAAGACGCGCGGCTCGCGATCGAGGCCGCGAACGTTGCTCGCCGAGGAGTCTCGCGGACGGCGCCTTCTTCGCGTCGCGCTCGACGCGATCCGCGATCCCGCGCTTCTCCTGCCCGCGATCGCGGAGGCGGTCGCGGTCATGAGAGCGGCGACCGGTCGCTCCCGGAGAGCTCGCCGAGCGCGCTGGTCCGGCCGCCAGGCGCTGCTCCGTGATCGACAACTTCGAGCAGCTGGTCCGCCGAGGCTGCGCCGGCTCTGCTCCGAGGTACTCGAGGCCGCACCCGCCTGTCGTTCCTCGTCACGAGCCGCTCGGCGCTGCGGGTCTCCGGCGAGCAGGAGTACCCGCTCGACCCGCTCGACCTCGAGCGACGCCGTCGCGCTCTTCGTCGAGCGCGCGCAGGGAGCCGACCCGCGCTTCCTGCCTGACCGACGAGAACGCGGCCGCGGTCGAGGAGACTCTGCGGGCGCCTCGACGGCCTGCCGCTCGCCGTCGAGCTTCGCGGCGGCGCGCACGAAGCTCCTGCCGCCGGATGCGATGCTCGCGCATGCTCGACGAGCGCCTCGGACCTGCTCAGCCGCGGCGCCCGCGACCTCCCCGAGCGGCACCGTGCGCTCCGCAGACACGGTCGCCTGGAGCTACGACCTCCTCGGCCCAGACGAGAAGACGCCTCTTCGCCCAGCTGGCCGTCGTTCGGCGGCGGCTTCACGCCTCGAGTCCTGCCGTCGCTGTGTGTAAGCGCGTCGCTCGAGCAGGTCGCGACGCTGCTCGACGACAGCCTCGCTCGAGCGAGACGGGCCGCGGTTCAGGATGCTGGCGACGATCCGCGAGTACGCGCTCGGAGCGGCTGGCCGCGGAGCAGGAGCTGGAGCCGACCGACGTCAGACGCCGCCACGCGGAGCATTTCCTCAAGCTCGCCGAGTCGGATCCCGGTGCCCGAGCAGGCCGCCTGGCTCGCGCGCGATGGACGCCAGAGCGCGACAACTTCCGCGAGGCGCTTCCGTGGGTCGCTCGACGCGCGCGAGGCGAGCCTCGGACTGCGGCATGGCCGACCGCGCTGCTGGGAGTTCTGGTGGGTTGCGCGGGCTGACTCTCGCCGAGGGGCGCGGCTGGCTCGACGAGGCGCTTCCGCGGCCGGTCGGCGTCGCCCGAGCTTCGTGCGCGCGCGCGCTGCACGCTGCCGGGAGCCTGGCCACGCGCCAGGGCGACTACGAGTCGGCCGCCGCGACCTGTTCGAGGAGAGCCTGGCCATCTGGGAGGAGCTCGGACGACGCGGCCAGGGACGGCGCGCTCGCTGCTCTCGCTGGGCACCGGTCGCGGCGGAGCAGGGCGATCAGGAGCGCGCGATCGAGCTCTCCGAGCGCGCGGCCGCAGCTCTACGACGAGTCCGGCGACCAGCGGGGTCAGCGCGCTCGCGATCAGCAACCTCGGCGGGATCGCACTCGAGCGCGGCGAGTATGCGAAGGCGGCGTCCGCCGAGCGAGCAGGCGTACGGGCTCTTCGAGACGCTCGAGGACATGCAGGCGCGGCATGGCGTGCCGCGCTCGTCAACCAGGGTGTTCGCGGCGCTGTCGCAGAAGCAGCACGACCGCGCGATCGAGCCTGCTCCGGCAGGCGCTGCGCCGGCTCGCCGAGCTCGAGTTCAGGGACGTGATCGGCTACTGCTTCGAAGGGCTGGCCGCCGGTGCTCGCGTTCACCGAGCGCGCGCTGAGGAGGCCGCAAGGCTGCTCGGCGCCGCGGAAGTCGCTGCGCGAGAGCCTCGGTGTCGGGCTCGCGCCGGCGGAGCAGACCACCCATGACGAGACGGTCGAGGCGGTGCGCGGCGCCTCGACCGAGGAGTCGGTTCGGCGCCGACCGGCGGCACGGGCGAGAGATGCCGCTCGACGACGCGATCGCGTATGCGCTCGAGGAAGAGGCGCGCGCGCATCCAGCGCTAGGTCAGCAGATAAGCGTCTCTTATGTCTGACGATTAGCGTTTGCGCTGGTATAGTCGGCGCGTGGCCGCGCCGCTCTCAATTCGACGTGCTCGTGGTCGGCAGCGGCGCTTCCGGCCTTGCCGCCGCCGTCTCGGCCGACCGGGCCGGCGCGCGCGGTCGCGCTCGCGACGAAGGGCGCGCTCCAGTCCTGCAACTCCGCGAAGGCGCAGGGCGGCATCCAGGCCGCGTTCGGCGACGACGACTCGCCCGAGCAGCACGCCGAGGACGTCTGGACGCAGCCTCGCACGAGACCGCCGACATGCGGCTCGTCGAGGTGCTGACCGGCGAGGCGCCGTCGCGCGATCCACTGGCTCGAGGAGCTCGGCGTCGAGTTCACGCGCGAGAACGGCGGCTACCGGCTCGCGCGCTGCGGCGGCGCGATCGCGGAAGCGGCTGCTCCAGGTCGGCGACCGCACCGGCCACGCGATCACGAAGGCGCTGCGCGACGCGGTCGAGAGGCCGGCATCCGGCACGACTTCCGAACGTCGCCGCTGCACGAGCTCGAGCAGCGCGACGAACGGCTGGCGCGCGCGCTGCGGCGAGCACGATGATCGACGCCGGCGACGGTCGTCCTCGCCGCCGGCGGCCGCTGCTACCGCGATGGCGCGAGGAGCGCGGCGAGCTGACGACGAACCATCCGGGCGCGACCGGCGAGGTGACGCAGATCGCGCGTCGAGCTCGGCGCCGAGGCGCGCGACCTCGACGCGCTCCAGTACCACCCGAACGGCGGCGCGTGGCCGCCGAACATGCAGGGCTACTCGATCCCCGAGACGACGCGCGCCTACGGCGCCGTCCTGCCTGAACGCCGACGGCGAGGAGTTCACCGACTCGCTCGGCCCGCGCGACGCGGTCAGCGCAGGCGATCTTCGACGAGGTCGCAGACGGGCAGCGGCGTCGAGACGCCCGGACGGCCGCCCGGCGGTCTACCTCGACACGACGCGGATCTCGGAGGCCGACGCGGACGTCTCGCTGCCGTACATGCTCCGCCGCTACCGCGCCGGCGGGCATCGACCCGCTGCACGGAGCAGATCCTCACCTACCCCGTCCTCCACTACCAGAACGGCGGCCTCGTGATCGACGACGCGACGCCGCAGACGACGCTCGAGGGTCTCTACGCCTGCGGCGAGATCGCCGGCGGCACGCACGGGCGGAACCGCATGATGGGCAACTCGCTGCTCGAGTGCATGCGTCTTCGGCCGGCGCGCGGGCAAGGCCGCCGCGGAGAAGGCGAGCGCATGAGCATCGACGTCGACACCGATCTGCGGCATGCGGTCGAGGACGCGGCCGCGCACCTCTACGTCTGGGCGCTGAAGGACATCCCGCAGGACCTGCGCGACGCGCTCGCGGACGCGCGCCGACCGCGAGACGTCGGTCCCGGGCCGGCGCGTGCTGGAGACGATCCTCAAGAACGTCAAGGTCGCCGACGACCGAGAACAACCTCGTCTGCCAGGACACCGGCATCGCCGTCTACACCGTGCCGCGTCGGCGAGCACTTCCCGCTGCACCCGGCGCGGATCTACGAGGCGCTGAACGACCGGCACCGAGCGCGCGACCATCGAGCATCCGCTGCGCTCGAACGCCGTGCACACGATCACGCGCGAGAACACCGGCCCGAACATCGGCTACCGGCTGCCGATCGTCCACTGGGAGTTCGTCGCCGGACTGGGACGGGCTCGACGTGAAGTGCGTGCCGAAGGGCTCGGGCTCGGAGAACATGAGCTTCCTGAAGATGTGCGTCCCCGCCGACGGCGTGAAGGGGATCAAGCAGTTCGTGCTCGAGTCGATCGTCGGCGCGGGCGGCAAGCCGTGCCCGCCCGGGATCGTCGGCGTCGGGATCGGCGGCACGCGCCGACTACGCGATGTACCTCGCGAAGGAGGCGATCGCGCGGCCGGTCGGCACGCGCAACGCCGACCCGCATCGTCGCGCGAAGCTCGAGGACGAGCTGTTCGGGCTCCTGAACGAGACCGGCATCGGCCCGATGGGGCTCGGCGGCGACGTGACCGTCCTGCAGTGCCACATCGAGCACGCCGACACGCACATGACCCTCAACCCGGTCGCGGTCAACTACCAGTGCTGGGCCGCGCGCGCGCGGCGCATCCGCGCACGTCAGCCGTCGAACGGCGAGAGTCGAGCTTCGACCGGGAGTTCTAGGCAGATGGCCGAACCACACGCGTCACCGTTCCCGATCACCGACGCCGCAGCGAGATCCTGCAAGCTGCACGCGGGCGACGAGGTCACCGTCGAGGGCCACATCATCGGCATCCGCGACCGCACGCAGATCCGGATCTTCGACCAGGGCGTCGAGCCGCCGATGGACCTCAGCGGCGCGTTTCTGCCTGCACACGGCGCCCGAACGTGCGCAAGCTCGGCCCGGGCACAGTACGAGCAGATCTGCATCGGCACGACGACGAGCGCCGCGCATGGTGCGCTTCACGGAGCCGCTCGGCCGCGCAGTACGGCGTGCGCGCGATCTGCGGCAAGGGCGGCTTCCCGGACGAGGCGATCGAGCCGATGCGCGAGCTCGGCATGGTCTACTTCGCGATCGTCGGCGGCGCGGCGGCGCTCGAGACGACGCAGATCGAGGAGATCGAAGAGGTCGACTGGGAGGAGCTGATGCCCGAGTGCCTCTGGAAGTTCCGCGTCAAGGACTTCGGCCCGCTCATCGGTCGGCATCGACGCGCACGGCAACTCGCTCTACCACGACGTCCAGACGCAGCGCGAAGGCGAAGCTGGAGGAGCTCTTTGCTCGGACTTTGAGCTCGCGTCCGAGCGCGTCGGCCTGACGCACGTGATCGACAAGGGCCTCGGCCCGCGCGCGTGGGAGGACGTCCTCGAGGTCGCCGGCGATCTACATCGACGATCGTCAAGCTCGGCTGGGGCACCGCGTACGTGACGCAGAACCTGCGAGCGCAAGCTCGAGGTGCTGCGCGACAAGCCGGTCGTCATCGGCGGCACGTTCTTCGAGGTCGTCTACGTGCAGGACAAGCTCGACGAGTACAAGCGCTGGCTCGACCGAGCTCGGGCTCACGCACGTCGAGATCTCCGACGGCACGGTCGACATCCCGCGCGAGCGCAAGCTCGAGCTGATCGCCGACTTCGCGCGCGACTTCACCGTCCTCTCCGAGGTCGGCTCGAAGGACTCCGACGGTCGAGTACTTCGCGCCGTACCAGTGGGTGCAGTGGATCAAGGAGGAGCTCGACGCCGGCGCCTGGAAGGTGATCACCGAGGCGCGCGAGGGCGGCACCGCCGGCATCTTCCGACCCGACCGGCGAGCATGCGCACCGGGCTGATCGACGAGATCGCGCACGAGGTCGCGGTCGGCGAACGTCGATCTTCGAGGCGCCGACGAAGGCGGCGCAGGCCTGGTTCGTCAAGCAGTTCGGCCCGACGGTCAACCTCGGCAACATCCCGCCCGACGAGGTGATCCCGCTCGAGACGCTGCGCCTCGGCCTGCGCGGCGACACGCTGAAGGAGGTGCTGCTCCTGGCGACGCGCAGCCCGCACTTCCTGACGTCGACTTCGAGACGATGTCCGCCGAGGACGCTCGCTCCGCTGGGTCGCACGAGCGAGTTCGGCGACCAGCTCTGCCTGACGTGCTCGTGGCAGAAGCAGTCGTCGGTGCTCGTGCACATGGTCGCCGAGCTCGGCCTCGACATCGCCGTGATCGAGCTCGACACGCAGCTCTTCTTCCGCGAGACCTACGAGACGCGCGACCGGCTCGTCGAGCGCTACGGGCTCAACCTGATCCGAGCCCGATGCATCACCGTCGCCGAGCAGCACCGCCAGGAGGGCCGAACCTCTGGGAGCGCGACCCGGACCGCTGCTGCCAGATCCGCAAGGTCGAGCCGCTGCTCGCGGCGCTCGAGCCGTACGACGCGTGGATCTCCGGCATCCGCCGCGACCAGTCGCCGAGCCGCGCGGACACGCCGAAGCTCCAGTGGTCGGAGCGCTACGCGCGTCTGGAAGCTGCACCCGCTCGCGGACTGGGACGAGAAGCGCGTCTGGGCCTACATCAACGTGAACGAGATTCCCTACAACCCGCTGCACGAGGCGGGCTACCGCTCGATCGGCTGCATTCCCTGCACCCGGCCGATCGCCGCCGGACGAGGAGGAGCGCGCAGGCCGCTGGGCCGGCTCGGACAAGCTCGAGTGCGGCATTCACGAGGAGACGACGCCACTAGATCAACGCGCAGGCACCGATCGACCGTGCAGCGGATTCACCCTCTGGTTCACCGGCCTCTCCGGGTCCGGGCAAGACGACGATCGCGGAGATCGATCGGCCCGAGCTCGAGCGCCGCGGCCGGATCGTCGAGTACCTGGACGGCGACGCGGTTCGCCAGCACCTGTCCGAAGGGGCTCGGCTTCTCGAAGGAGGACCGCGACACGAACATCGAGCGCGTCGGCTGGGTCGCCTCGCGGCTCACGCGGCAGGGGCGGCGCCGTCGATCGTCGTCGGCGATCTCGCCCGTACGCGCGAGACCCGCGCGAAGGCGCGCGAGATGGTCGAGGAGTACGGGCCGCTTCGTCGAGGTCCACGTCGACGCATCGGTCGACGAGTGCGCGCGGCGCGACGTGAAGGGCCTCTACGCGAAGGCGTTCGCCGGCGAGATCAAGGAGCTTCACCGGTGTGTCACGACCCGTACGAGGCGCCTGAGAGCCCCGAGATCCGTCGTCGACACCGAGAGCATGACTCCGGAGGAGAGCGCCGAGCTCGTGCTCGGCAAGCTCGAGCGAGCTCGGCCTGGTCCGAGGCCGACGGTGCGCGGCATGAGCTGTCCGGTCGCCAGCGCGACGCGGACAGGTCTGATCGAGCCGCATGGCGGCGCGCTCGTCGATCGCACCGGCGAGCGGCGCCGGACGATCTCGACGCGCTCGAGACGCTGTCACGCTGACCTCGCGCGAGGTCTCCGACCTCGACATGCTCGCCTCCGGGCGCGCTCTCGCCGCTCGAGGGCTTCATGGGCCGCGAGGACTACGAGCGCGTCGTCGAGGACATGCACCTCGCGAACGGGCTCGCCGTGGGCGCTTCCCGTCTGCCTCGCCGTCGAAGCAGCGCCCGCAGGCGAGACCGCGTCGCGCTCGCCGACGGCGACGGCACGACCGCTCGCCGTCCTCGAGGTCGAGGAGGTCTTCGAGTACGACAAGGAGCGCGAGGCCGAGCGCTGCTTCCGCACGACCGACGAGGCGCATCCCGGCGTCGCGCGGCTCTACGCGCAGCACCCGCTCTACCTCGCCGGCAAGGTGACGGTCTTCGACGCGGCCGGAGCCGCACGTTCCCGGAGCTCGCGCTCGATCCCGCGGACACGCGCGCGGCCTTCGCGGAGCGGGGCTGGCAGCGCGTCGTCGGCTTCCAGACGCGCAACCCGATCCACCGCGCGCACGAGTACCTGACGAAGGGCGCGCTCGGAGACCGTCGACGGCCTGCTCATCCACCCGCTCGTCGGCGACACGAAGTCCGACGACGTCCCGGCCGCGACGCGCGTCGAGTGCTATCGCGTGCTCGTCGAGAACTACTACCCGGCCGACCGCGTGATCGTGCTCCGCGTTCCCGGCCGCGATGCGCTACGCAGGCCCGCGCGAGGCGATCTGGCACGCGATCTGCCGCAAGAACTACGGCTGCTCGCACTTCATCGTCGGCCGCGACCACGCGGGCGTCGGCGACTACTACGGCACCTACGACGCGCAGCTGATCTTCGACGAGTTCGAGCCGCACGAGCTCGACATCGAGCCGATGTTCTTCGAGCACGCGTTCTGGTGCAACGTCTGCGGCTCGATGGCGACGCGCGAAGACGATGCCCGCACGGCGCGCGACGACCACGTGTTCCTGTCGGGAACGAAGGTGCGCGAGATGCTCGGCAACGGTGAGCTGCCGCCCGTCGAGTTCTCGCGGCCTGAGGTCGCCGAGGTCCTGATCGACGCGTACGGCGTATAGATGACCTGGCAGTTCACGCTCACCGGCCTGCTGATCGGGTCGCTCGTGGGCATGACGGGGATGGGCGGCGGCTCGCTGATGACGCCGATCCTGATCCTCGTCTTCGGCTTCCAGCCGACGCTCGCGGTCGGCACGGACATCCTCCACGGCGCCGTCTTCAAGTCGTTCGGCGCCGTGCGGCACCGGCAAGCTCGGCACCGTGCACGCGCGGATCGCCTTCTGGATGTTCCTCGGCTCCGGGCCGATGTCGCTGGTCGGGGTCGAGCCTCGCGAGCTGGATCGAGAACCAGTACGGGAGCGGCGTCGGCAGACGCGATGGCGAAGGTGATCGGCTGGGCGCTCATCCTCGGCGGGCTCGGGCTTCCTCGCGAAGACGTTCATCAAGCGCGGAGTCCAGCCCTCGAACGCGCCGTTCCTGCTCACGAACCGTGACCGCGTCATCTGCGTCGCCCTCGGCGCGAGCGGCGGGTTCATCGTCGGCCTGACGTCGGTCGGCAGCGGCACCTTCTTCGGGCTCGTGATGCTGCTCGTGTTTCCGCTGACCGCGCGCGAAGATCGTCGGGACGGACATCTTCCACGCGGCCGCGCTGCTCTGGGTCGCCGGGATCGGCTACCTCGTGCACGGGCAACGTCGACCTGCACGCGATGGCCTGGCTCCTGCTCGGCTCGATTCCCGGCGTGCTGTTCGCGAGCAAGCTGACCGTGCGCGTGCCCGAGGGCGCGCTCCGGGTCGGGCTCGGCACCAGTGCTGCTCGCGAGCGGCGTCCGGCTGATCGAGTTTCCCCACTACGCGATCCTCGTGCCGGTCATCCTCGTGGCTGGGCGCGATCGGAGCGGGAGCTCACCGAGTTCCCTAGGCGGCTGAACGCTCGCGCGGTCGCCGAGGCCTAGGGGACTTCGGTCGACGAGTCGTCGCTCGCCAGCTTCCGCCGGCGCGCGCTCGGCGCAAGGTCGGCGAACGTCGTCCGCTCGAGGATCTCGATCGTCGCGTCGCGCACCTCGCTCCACGCCCCGCGCAGCGAGTCGGCTACGAACTTCGGCGCTGCGTCCGGGCTCCTCCGCGTCGCGTAGCCGATCGGGGCGAGCTGCCCCTGGAAGAGGCGGACGACCCGCTCGAGCGTGATCTCGTCCGGCGGCTTGTTCAGCCGGTAGCCGCCGGAGGGCCCGCGCTCCGACCGGATGAGCCCCGCCGAGCGCATGACGGGCATCACCTGCTCGAGCACGGACTGGGGCGCTCCGGTCCGCTGCGCGAGCTCCTCGAGCTTCATCGACCCGTCGCCGTCCAGCGCGAGGGCGAGGAGCGCGCGCGTCGCGTAATCGGTTCGGCGGGAGATCCACATGTCCGGATTGTCGCGTGTTTGACGCCGTCGAGGGCGATCCTTAGACTGCCTTGTCGATATTCTCTACATAAACAGTAAAGATTATCGATAAATAAGGGGGCTTGATGGTTCGGATTAGCACTATCGGAGTTGTCCTGGCGGTTCTCGTCGCGGCCGCGGTCGCGAGCGTCACCTCGAACGACGCGTCGCGCGCGCCCGTCCGGAGGCTCGATCAGCCTCGTCGCCTACTCGACCCCGCGCGACGCCTACGCCAAGCTGATCCCGGCCTTCACGAGACACGAGCGCCGGCCAGGGCACCTCGTTCCAGCAGTCCTACGGCGCCTCGGGCGAGCAGGCGCGCGCCGTGATCGCCGGCCTCAAGGCCGACGTCGTGGCGTTCTCGCTCGAGCCGGACATGACGTCGCTCGTCAAGGCGAAGCTCGTCGCACCGACCTGGAAGAAGAACAAGTGGGCCGGCATGGTCACGCGCTCCGTCGTCGTCTTCGTGATCCGCAAGGGAACCCGAAGCACATCCGCACCTGGAACGACCTCGTCAAGCCCGGCGTCGACGTCGTCGTCCCGAACGTCCAGACCTCGGGCGGCGCGAAGTGGGACGTGATCGCCGCCTACGGCGCGCAGCGCAAGCTCGGCAAGTCGCACGCGCGAGTCGGTCAAGTACCTCCGCAAGCTCTACGACCACGTCGTCTCGCAGGACAAGAGCGCCGCGCGAGGCGCTGCAGACGTTCCTCGCAGGCCGCGGCGACGTCCTGCTCTCGTACGAGAACGAGGCGATCTTCGCGCCAGAAGCACGACCAGCCGATCGACTACGCGATCCCGAAGGCGACGATCCAGATCGAGAACCCGATCGCCGTCGTCAAGACCAGCTCGAACAAGACGACCGCGAACGCGTTCGTGCGATACCTGCGGACGAAGGCCGGCGCAGAAGATCTTCGCCGACAACGGCTATCGGCCGGTGCTGCGGCAGCGCGACGAAGGGTACTCGTTCCCGGTGCCCGAAGCGGATGTTCTCGATCCAGCTGGCTCGGCGGCTGGGCGAAGGTCGACAAGCAGTTCTTCGACCCGCGCAACGGGATCGTGACGAAGATCCAGCGGCGACACGGGAGTTGATCTGAGCACGCGCGCCGCAGAGCCTTCCGCGCCCGCGCCGCCGTCCCGAGCCCGGGGCCGTGGCTCGGCGTCTCGTTCGTGACGGCGTACCTGAGCCTGATCGTCCTGCTCCCGCTGGCAGCGCTCGTCTGGCAGGCGGGGAAGGCGGGGCAGACGGCTTCTGGGACGCCGTCACCGACCCGCAGGCCGTGGCCGCGCTGCAAGCTGACACTCGTCGTCTCGCGTCGGCGTCTGCCTCATCAACGCCGTCTTCGGGACGATCGTCGCCTGGATCCTCGTCCGCGACCGCTTCTGGGGCAGAGCGGTCGTCAACGCGATCATCGACCTCCCGTTCGCGCTGCCGACGATCGTCGCCGGGCTGACGCTGCTCGCGCTGTACGGGCCCCATGGCCCGTCGGCATCGACATCGCCTTCAGCCGCGCAGCTGTCCTCGTCGCGCTCCTGTTCGTGACGCTGCCGTTCGTGATCCGCACCGTGCAGCCGGTGCTGCTCGAGCTCGACCGCGAGATGGAGGAGGCCGCCGCCTCGCTCGGCGCAGGCCCGCTGAAGACGTTTCGGCACATCGTCTTCCCGAACCTGTTCCCGGCGATCCTGTCCGGCGTCGCGCTCGCGTTCGCGCGGGCGGTCGGCGAGTTCGGCTCGATCGTGCTCATCTCCGGGAACCTGCCGTTCAAGACCGAGGTCGCGTCCGTCTTCATCTTCGGGCGGATCGAGAGCGGCGACCGGCGGGTGCCGCGGCGGTCTCGGTCGTGATCCTCGCGATCTCGTTCGCGATGCTGCTCGGAATCGGCGCGACTGCGCCGCTGGACGACGAGGCACGACCGTGTCTAGGTGGCTGCTCCGCGGTTCTCGGGCTGTCCTACGTCGCAGTCCTGCTCGCCGCTCCGGTCGGGCTCGTCGTCTGGCGGACGTTCGAGCACGGCGTCGGGCCGGCCTGGGACGCGGTCACGACGCCCGCAGCCGATGCACGCGCTCTACCTCACGCTCCTGATCGCGGCGATCGCGGTGCCCGCGAACACGATCTTCGGCATCGTCTGCGCGCTCGCGATCGTCCGCTACCGCTTCCGCGGGAAGGGAATCGTGAACGCGCTCGTCGACCTGCCGCTCGCGCTGTCGCCGGTCGTCGTCGGCCTCGCGTACTTCCTGCTGTACAGCCGGACGGGCTGGTTCGGCGGCTGGTTGACCGGGCACGGGATCCAGGTCGTGTTCGCGCTGCCGGCGATGGTGCTCGTGACGATCTTCGTCTCGCTGCCGTTCGTCGTCCGCGAGGTCGTGCCGGTGCTGCGCGAGATCGGCACCGAGCAGGAGCAGGCCGCGTCGCACGCTCGGCGCGTCGTCGCTGCAGACGTTCCGGCGAGGTGACGCTGCCCGCGATCCGCTGGGCCGTCGCGTACGGCGTCGTCCTGACGACGGCGCGGGCGCTCGGCGAGTTCGGCGCGGTCAGCGTCGTCTCGGGCCACGTCGTCGGCAAGACCGAGACGATGACGCTGCACGTCGAGGAGAGCTACCAGGCGTTCGACTACACCGGCGCCTACGCGGCGTCGTTCGTGCTCGCGCTGATCGCGATCGCGACGCTCGTCCTGATGAGCCTGTTCAAGCCCAAGGAGGAGACACGCTGATGGCCATCGTCGCCCGCTCGCTCACGAAGCGCTTCGGGTCGTTCACCGCGCTCGACGACGTCTCGATCGAGGTGCCCGCCGGCTCGCTGACCGCGCTGCTCGGCCCGAGCGGCAGCGGCAAGTCGACGCTCCTGCGCGTGATCGCCGGGCTCGAGCGGCCCGAGTCGGGGACGGTCGAGCTCGGACGGCGTCGACGTGACCAAGCGTCCGCCGCAGAAGCGCGGCGTCGGCTTCGTCTTCCAGCACTACGCCGCGTTCAAGCACATGACGGTGCGGGACAACGTCGCGTTCGGGCTCAAGGTGCGCAGGCGGCCGCGGGCGGAGGTTCGCCGGCGGGTCGACGAGCTGCTCGAGCTCGTCCAGATCGCGGGCTGGGCGGACAACTACCCGGCGCAGCTCTCCGGCGGCCAGCGGCAGCGCATGGGCCTCGCGCGCGCGCTCGCCGTCGAGCCCGCGGTGCTGCTCCTCGACGAGCCGTTCGGCGCGCTCGACGCCCGCGTCCGCAAGGACCTGCGCGCCTGGCTCCGCCGCCTGCACGACGAGATGCACGTGACGACGATCTTCGTCACGCACGACCAGGAAGAGGCGATGGAGATCGCCGACCAGATCGTGCTCATGAACCGCGGCCGGATCGAGCAGGTCGGCGGCCCGCGCGACCTCTACGAGGAGCCGGCGAACGAGTTCGTGATGAGCTTCGTCGGCCCGGTGAACCGCTTCGGCGAGTCGTTCGTGCGCCCGCACGACCTCGAGCTGCGGATCGAGCCGAACGGGGAGACGACGGCCGGCACGATCGAGCGGGTCGTGCATCCTCGGGTTCGAGGTGCGGCGTCGAGCTCGTGCTCGAGGACGGCGCGATGCTCTGGGCCCAGGTCACGCGCGACGAGGCCGAGGAGCTGGAGCTCGCACCGGGCGGCAAGGTGTTCGTCCGCCCGCGCCGCACGAAGGTCTTTCAGACGACGTAATGCTCGCCACCCAGCCATTCAGCGGAGCCGACCGGAGCCGGCTAGGACGCAAGCGCCAAACGGCAGCTCGGTCGTCAGCTCCAGCGGGCCCACAGCCGGCAGCCAATCCTTGCGGCAAGTCGTCCACTGCAAGCGCGGCGGACTCGCGGCGCATGAGCCAGTTGTCGAAGACCGCGTCCTGAGCGATGCTGCACGAGCGCGGCGCGGATCGACGACCACGCATCGCTGGAGCGAGAACGCACCGAGCGGCGCCGTCGGGCTCAGCGCGCGAACGCGGATGACGCCGTTGCGGTCTTGACCTTGACCCAGCCGTGCCCTGAAACCCTGAAGACCGGGGCGGGCGCGAGGCCGTCGATCGCGACACCGCGGCTTCGATGCCCGAGCCACGACGGGTGCGGGAGTCGACCTGGACGAGGCGCGCTGGGGTCGACGGCGTAGCTCTCGTGGTAGCTCGCGATCGCCTTCCCCGACGGAGCCTTGACCCGGAAGTTCCGCGCGATCCTCGCCTGCCGAAGCTCGTCGGCGATCACGCCGCGCGCGATCGCGGTCGATGCGCCCGGCACCGCGCCAGTGCGGCCCGGTAGGCGCAGCCGCTTCCGCCGAACCGGTAACGGATGATCGCGCGCTCGAGCCGCCTTCAGCTCCCGCGGCTTGACCGGCACCGCGCTCTTCAGGACGAGCCGTCCGAAGAGCGACGTGTAGGCGATCTCGCGGTCGCCGGTCACGTGCGCGACGCTCGAGAGCTGACCGCTTCCGAGCAAGCCCCAGGGCGTCTTGCACTGCGACGCCGCCGGGCAGGATCAGCTGTCCTTCGGTGAGCGACGGGTCGAACCCGCGCCCGGCCATCTTCGGCCCGCGGACAGAGGCTGTGGTTGCGCGTCCAGAGGTACACGCAGGCCGCTGCGGGCTTGTCGGGATCGCGATCGGCCGCCGCCCACTCGCCCCAGCCCCAGGACCAGACCGTCGCCAGCGGGATCTCGCGGCTCACCTGCTTGATCGCGAGCACCTGCCACTTGATCGTGTCGAACCACGCGCTCGCCGGCTTGAGGTGCTCGCGGCCGCCCTGGCCCGGGTTCGTGTGGAAGCCGAGGAAGATCCCGATCTTCGAGACGCGGGATGCCGATCGAGGTCAGGTCGGTCACTCCCTGGCGGAAGGCGTTCCGCAGCGTCCGCGACCCGAGCACTGGGCCTGGTGGTAGATCTGCGGCGCGGCGAAGTAGACCTCGCGCACGAAGTTCGTGCAGAGGGCCACCTGCCGCCACCAGTCGCCGGCCTCGCCGTCCGTGAAGGGCGGCTGTTCAGGAGCAGGAACGGGTGCGCACCCAGCGCGTTCAAGCGGCGCACGAACCGGAGCACGTTGTCGCGGTACTGCGCGTTCGTCGGCGACCAGGGCGTCGCGAGGTTCGAGCCGAACATCTCGTTGAGCGCGATCCACGGCGTCGCGCAGCTCGACGATGCGACGGCGCGGTAGAAGACGCGGTCCGCCCAGTCCTCCACGAGGTCCGGGTCGATCGGGTTGGTCGGAGTCCCGACGCGCTGGCTTGCAGGTTCATCTCCCAGTAGACCGTCTTCGCGCCGAGCGCGCGCAGCTGCGCGGGATAGATGAAGTTCGCCGCGGCGCCGACGACGCCGGGCCGCGCGAACATCGTCCAGAACGGAACCGACCCGTCGGCGAAGTCGACCCAGACCGGAGCCTTGTTCGGCAGCCCGCACTCGCGCGCCTGCGCGTGACCGGGATGGGCCGCGAACAGCGCGGCGGAGCCGAGCGACGACGACGAGCAGCCGCTTCACGACGGCCGAAAGGCTAGCTGTCTGCGCGAACGAGGAACCCACTACGCCCCTGTTTGATCAGCACGCGGCTGAACCCTGCACCGCCGAACAGGAACCGCAGCTCCCGCTCGGTGTAGTTGAAGATCGGGCAGTTGTCGATCACCTCGTAGCGGACCTTCCGCACCGGTCCCTTGAGCCAGTTCCAGCGCGGGAAGCTCGCGACGGCAGAGCCGGAGGTCAGCTCCGCCATGCGGCGCACGAAGACGGTGCGCGTCGGGGATGTAGTCGAAGAAGCCGAGCGCGATCGTGACGTCGAACTTGCCCTCGAGCGGGGCTTCCAGGAAGTCGCCGTGAACGAGCTTGACCTTGTCGCCGAAGCGCTCCAGGCGCTGCGCGGAGAGGTCGAGCATCTCCTGCGCGATGTCCGCGTTCACCCACTCGCGCGCGCCGGCCTCGAGGATCAGCTCGCCGACGCGGCCGGAGCCGCCGCCGATGTCGAGCACGCGCGGCTGGTCGTACTCGCGGACGACCTCGAGCGCGAAGTCGCGGCGCTTCAGCAGCCCGGGGCGGACCGCGCGCTGGAGCGGATGCTCCTCGTCGTAGAGCGCGTCAAAGCGACGACGCCTGCTCGCGAAAGTGATCTCGGACGAGCTCCGTAGCGTTCGACGACTTCTCCATGGGCCTCCTCGTAGCTGGTCAGCGTGTAGTCGCGGGCGATCGCACGAATCCGATCCGCGACCAGCCGCCGGCCCGGGTTGCGCTGGACGCTCTTCCAGGCCGCGAGCGCGCGCTGCTTCGGAGTCGGGCTCTCCGGCAGCGTCGCCCGCAGCGGTTGCGGGTCGAGCTCGTACGGGTGGAAGTACAGCACAGGGTAGGAGTTCTCGGCGGTCACCTCGCTGAGCGCGCGGCGCAGGACCGAGGTCGGCAGCGCCGCCAGTAGGCGCCTCCGCCCATCGGGACCGAGCGGCCGCGGACCGGCCAGACGGTGACCGGGTACTCCCAGATCTCGCGTCCCTCGTCGAGCTCGAGCCGGTACGGGCGTTCGGGGCACGTCACGGATCCGCTGCGGGATGCGAGGCGAGTCGTACTGGCTCGAGTCGTAGCGGAAGCCGAGCTCGGCGAGCACCTCGTAGGCCCACGGCGTCTCGCGGGTGATCGAGAAGGCAGGCGCCCGGTAGCCGACGGGGCCGCTTGCCGGCGAGCTGCTCGACGAGCTCGGCGCAGCGTTCGACGTCCGCTTGAACTCGTCCCGGCTCTGGGTCGGGACGCGCCGGTGGTCGTAGCCGTGGCAGGCGAGGTCGTGGCCGCTTGGCGGCGATCGCCCGCACGAGGTCGGGGTACCGCTCGGCAGTGATGCCGAGGACGAAGAACGTCGCCTTCGCGCCGAGCTCGTCGAGGAGCTCGAAGATCGCGGCCGTCTGCCGCTCGAGGGCGTGAGCCGCGCGTATCCCAGTCGGCGTGGCCCAGGCCGCGGTGGACGAGCTGGTGCCAGTCCTCGAAGTCGAAGCTGAGCAGGAGCCTTCGTGTCCACGCCGCCTGAACTCTAAGATCGAGCCGCGGTGAAGAAGTTCGCTCCTACGCTTGATCGTCGCCGGGCTGCTCGCGGCCACGGCGACGCGCGTTCGCGGTCGACCGGAGCGCTTGAAGCTCGAGGACAGCCCCGTGCTCAGGACGCGGATCCGCGGCGCTCTTCTCGCCGAAGACTGACCGAGGCGCGGATCGGCTTCCGGCTCAGGCGCGGAGGAGGACATCCGGCTCGACATCGTCGACGACCAGGGGACGGTCGTGCGCCACGCGCTCGGATACGGGCGTCTTCGGCCAGGCGTTCCACCAGTTCGCGTGGACGGCCGGAACGACGCGGGGCAGATCGTCCCGGACGGGCTCTACCACGTCCAGCTGCAGCTGAAGGACGAGGATCGGACGATCGAGTTCCCGAGCACGGTCCGCGTCGACTCGACGCCACCGACGATCCAGCGTGACGATCCGGCACGCGCGTCGTTCTCGCCGGACGGCGACCAGCGGGCCGACCGAGATCGACGTCCGCTACACGTTCAGACGAGCAGGCCTACGCGATCCTCTACGTCGACGGCAAAGCGGGTCGCGAGCGGAGCTATCGGAAGAAGGCGGTCGAGCACTATCCGTGGTACGGGCGCGGCAAGCGGCCCGGCGACTACCGCCTGGCGCTCGCCGCGCAAGATCTCGCGGGCAACATCGCCGGGTCGACGCGAGCGTTCACCGTCCGGCTCCGTTACATCGACCTCTTCAAGCACAAGTTCACGCCTCGCGGCCGGATCCTGCGCGTCCGGGTCTCGACCGACGCGAAGACCGTCGGCTGGCGGCTCGGGCGCGACGCGCGGCAACGCGAAGCCGCCGCTGATCAGGCTTCCGGTGCCGTCGAAGCCCGGCCGCGTACACGCTGACCGTGACGCAACGGCCACCGCGCGCGGGCAACCGTCGTGGTCAGCAAGTAGCGCCGCTAACCTGCCCGATCTTGCCGCTCGCCGCATCGCTCGAACGCGCGGTCACCGACTCCGCCGAACTGGCTCTCGCCGCAGGCGCGGTGCTGGCGATTGCCTACGGGCTGACGCGGGCTCGCATCGGCGTGTTCCAGTGGCCCCTGCTCGGAGCGTCGCTGCTCGCGCTCGGCATGGGGACTGGCCTCGGCGGCTGGGCCTGGCACGAGAAGCAGCCGAAGACGGTCGTCGGCTCTCCGACAGAAGAGTTTTCGAACACGCTTCGCACGAGCAGCGCGAAGAAGACGAAGCCGTCCGAGAAGCCTGAGCGTCGAGCTCACGCAGGTGCAGTGGCCGACCTACGGCTACGACACACGCAGCGGACACACCTGGCGCCCGGCTGGCGCAACCTGAGGCCGCCGCACCACGGGCTGTGGAAGCTGAAGGCCCATGCCGACATCGAGTTCCTGCCCTCGGTTGCGTACCGCAAGGTCTACGTCGCCCAGCAGAAGGGGCGGTTCTACGCGCATCAACGCGCGCACCGGGAAGATCGTCTGGACGAAGCACTTCCGACACTGCTCGGCCGCCTCGCCCACGATCCGCCGACGGGATCGTCTACCAGGCGCTACATGCACGAGCTCCCGTGCCGAAAGCACGAGGCGGGCGCAGAGGGGTTCGTCATCGCTCTGAACGCGAAGAACGGACGGGAGCTACTGGCGGGTGCGCGCGGGCTCCGTCGAGTCGTCGCCGCTCCTCGTCGGCAAGATGCTCTACTTCGGCTCCTGGGACCGTCACCTGTACGCGTACCGGATCCGCGGCAAGCGCCGGCCGCTCCTCCAGTGGACGTTCAGCGCCGACGATCAGATCGTCGCCGCTCCGCGCGAGCTGCGGCGGAACCTCGTGATCGTCGACGACCTCGAGCGGGAGCGTCTACGGCGTGGACCGGAAGACGGGCCGCGAGCGCTGGCACGCGACGTCGTTCTCTCGCTTCGGCAGCCGCGAGTACTTCTACGCCACGCCCACGGTCGCCTACGGGCGAGTCTTCATCGGCAACGCTGACGGGCACCGTCTACGCCTTCGGGGCGACCAGCGGCCATCTGCTCTGGGCGCGGCAGGTCGGGCACGTACGTCTACACGGCCGCGGCGGTCTGGCGAAAGACGGTGTTCGTCGGCACCTGGGACGGGAACTTCGTCGCGCTCGACGCTGGACCGGCGAGCCGCGCTGGCGATTCGACGCGCCGTCGTCGATCACGGGCGCGCCGACCGTCTCTGGCCGGATCTCGTCTACTTCTCGACGTGCGGCCGGTGCGGCGTCGGCGGGCTGCGGCGCGTGAAGATCGGCCCGCGCGGGACGTGGGCGCTGAACGCGCCGCAACGGCGATGCCGTCTGGCACTTCCACGACGGCAAGTACTCGGCGCTCGTCGCGGACGGCTGGCGGGTCTACATCTCCGGCCGGAACAAGGTGTACGCGCTCATTCCGCGGCTGCGTTGGGAGCAGCTCCGGCGGCTGCATGCGAGCGGACGAAGTGCGCGTCAGCTCGAAGCGAGCAAGAGCGCAGAGCCCGATGCCTGTCAAAGGCCAGGCGAGGTACGAGCTCTGGAAAACACGGCTCAGAAGAGCAGGACGAACATCGAAACGGAAAAGCCGATAGCGCCCGCCCAGAGAGTTCCGGCGCGGCGCTGGGCCCAGAGGCAGCCACGCCGTCAGCGGAAGCCAGAAGCAGGAGCGCGAGCCAGACGAACGGGTAGTTCCCGAACCGGTCGTCGATCGCCCCGAGGTTGAGCGAGCAGCGCGGCGAGGCCGTAGCCGACGATGCGGTACGTGCCTGCGCCGTAGGAGACCGTGTCGTGCCACAGCGCGCCGTGGGTCGGCGATGAGGAACGGGATCACGGTCGCCAGGAAGACGCCGCCGAACGCGGCGCCGGCGCGGTAGAGCGTCGCGCGTGAGGCGTGCTTCGTGAGGAGCATCACCGCGAAGAACGGGACCGCCGACGAGGGCGAACTGCTTGAGCGCGAGCGCGGCGCCGAGGCTCGCGGCCGCCCAGACGAGCCGCACCGCGAGCGAGGAGGCCGAAGGCGAGGACGAGCGCGAGCAGCGCGGGGGCATCGGCAGTGCCTGAACCAGGCGCCCTTGAGCAGGATCGGGTTCGCTGCGAGACCCGTGCCGACGGCCAGGCGCACGTACAGTGCGCCCGGGAAGACGAGCGCCGCCGGGAGCAGCGCGAGCGTCGCGAGGAGCACGAAGATGCGGTAGTCGTCCCACGGGCGCGGGAGCACGCGCCAAGCCGCTGCGGTGAGCGCCGTGCCCGGGAAGTAGGCGAAGTGGTGTCGCGCCGCGCGGTCGAACGGCCGCCTCCTCGTCCTTCGCGGCCGGGTAGAAGCGCTCGAGGCCCGAGCTCCCGTAGTCGTGGCCGTACGGGGTGTGTCCGTGCAGGACGAGGTCGCCGGCGATCTCGATCTGGTACGTCGAGTCGTTCGTGAAGTACCAGGGCTCGGTCGCGTCGCGGAGGCCGACCTGGAGGAGCGCCGCGGGCACGAGCAGCATCCCGCAGACGACGAGCGGGAGGGCGATCGCGAACCACCGCGGCCACGAGCGGATGCGCCACGTCGCCGCGGCGGCGAGCGCGACGAGCAGTCCCGCCAGGACGGCCGTCGAGCGGAGGATGCCGAGATCCCACTCGCGGTCGGCGACGCGGACGAGCGGCCCGAGGAGGCCGCGCGGGTGGACCGACGGCCGGCATGAACGGCCACGGATCGGCGCCGAGCTCCGGGATCGTGATCGCGACGAGCACGCCGAGCGTCGCGAGCAGCGCCCAGGACCAAATCGGCTCACGTGTCGAGTATGGCCTCGTTCGCCGCGACAGCATGTACGAGGCCGCGACCGCGATCGCGAGCCACGTGACCGGATCCTCGAAGAACCCGCTGTACGCGAGCGAGTGGACGAACAAGCGCCAGGAACACCGCGCCGAGCCCGAGGCCGAGGGGCGGCGCGCGGCGGCGCACCTGCTCGATCAGCACCGCCGATCCTCCGAGCAGCGCGAGATAGGCGGCGAGACCGATCACGCCGAGCTCGGCCGCGACGGTGAGCGGGGTCGTGTGCGAGACGAAGCGCGACGGCGACCCGCCCTGCTTCGAGCGGGCCTGGCTCGCGACCGGCTGGCTGCCGAGGCCGACGCCGACGACCGGATGCGACCGGAACACCTTCCAGGTCAGCTCGACGCGCCGCGAGCGGTCGCTCGTGAAGCGACGCGCGGAGTGATCGCGCGCCGAGGTCGCGAGGATCCCGGCGGCGCCGACGAGCACGACCACCGCGGTGAGCGCCGCGACGAGCCTGAGGCTCCGACCTCCGGCGACCGCAGCGAGGACGAGCGTGACGACGAACAGCGCCGCCATGCTCGACTGCGAGTACGAGAACCAGAGCCCGACGAAGAGCAGCGCGATCAGCCCCGCGGCCAGGAACGGGTTCACCTTCCGGTAGCAGCACGCACACGAGCAGCACGGCGATCCCGATCACCACGTGTCTCCCGTACAGGCTCGGGTCGCGGAAGAGCGACGTGACGCGGAAGAACGAGCTGTACGCGTTCCCGACCTCGACCGCGGGCGAGAAGAACCAGAGCTTGTGCGTCGCCGCCTGAATGATCCCGACGACGGCGAACAGCGTCGCGAGCCCGACCGCGATCACCGCGAGCGCCTTCGGCAGCCAGGGCGGGAACGGCGCGTGCGCGACGACGACGACGAGGCACCGCGAACGGGAGCAGGAAGTACGCGAGCACGTTCTCGCCGGAGACCGTGTCCTCGGTCCAGAGCACCGAGAGGCCGGCGACGGCGATGAAAACGGCCGCGGGGATCGAGACGATGAACGGCACCGGGCGGTTCACTCGACCGCGTAACGCGTGCCAGCCGAGCGCGAGCGCCGTCGCGCCGAGGACGCCGTAGAGCGGCAGCAGGCGACCGAGCTGCCCTGAGCTCGCGACTCCGACGTAGTAGCGGTGCTCGCTTCCGAATGAGAGCGGCGGCCGGAACGGGGCGGCGATCGCGACGAGCGGCGTCACGAGCGCGGGCCAGCGGACGAAGATCCACGCGCCGATCGCCATCGGCACCAGGACGAAGACTCGAGCGCCGCGACGCTTCGGCGAGACGCGGTTCCCGGACAGGTCGTGGACGAGGCCGAGCTCCGCGACCGGCGAGCAGCGCAAGCCCGGCAAGAAGCATGAGCCGGCCGCGCCCGAGAAGGATCAGAGCGGCGCCTCCAGCGCGCCGACTACCGCAGCCAGCTCTCCCGAGTCCACCGGCGGATTAAACGCGACCGGGAGCAACGCGCCTGCCGAAGGCGCAACCGCGCCGAAGGCGCCGATCCGGGCGCGCTCCTCGGGCAGGTAGAAGCCGGCGAGCCTGAGCACGAGCGGGTAGAGCGCCGTGAGCACGATCACCAGCGGGAGCCCGCCGTCGACCAGCTTCCCGACCGCCGTCAGCGCCGGACGCGGTGCCCGCAGCTGTCGCGAGGCGCCGCCACTGGTAGTGCACGTGGAACACGCGCTGCGCCTTCCAGGTCATCCCGAGGAAGATCACGAAGTAGCAGAGGAGCATCGACACCGCGGCGCCGGTCATCCCGAACGGCGGGATCAGCGCGAGGTTGAGCAGGACCCCGATTACCGCGGCGATCCCGGTGATGATCCAGTTCGACCCGCGGCGGCCGACGCGGCCCGATCGAGGTCACGACGACGACGTACGCGCCGAAGACGACGAACGCGAATGACAGGATCGGCACCACGCGGGCGCCGCCGTAGAACTCGGGTGTCGTCAGGCAGGCGCACGATCCAGGGCGCCGCGAGGCCGAGCGCGAGCGCAGCCCAGCGACGAGAAGAACGTGACGTAGGTCGAGGACGAAGCCGTAGGTGCGGCGCGCCTCGTTGTCCTCGCGGATCGAGTAGGCGAACGCAGGCCACGCGGTTGCGAACGCAGCGAGCGACGAAGAGGAGCCCCGCCGAGATCCGCATGCCGATCGCGTACAGGCCGAGCTCGTGCTGGCCCTTGATCCGACGAGCAGGAACCGGTCGGCGAAGTCGATCGCGTTGCAGCGCGATCACCGACGGGCACGAGCGGCATGCCCCACTCGGTCATCTTCCGGAAGACGTCGGTGTTGAACTCGAGACCCGAGCTGCGTCCTCCGGTAGGCGAGGAGCACCGCGTACACGGCGAGCGTCCCGCTGAAGTTCCCGACGAGGACTCCGAGCGGCCCCTGGTCGAGGACGACGACGAGCAGGATCGTGATGCCGATCGTGATCGACGACGTTCGCTGAGGCTCGCGATCGCAGTAGCTGACCGAGCGCTCCTCGACCCGGAAGAGCGCCGTCAGCTGGTCGTAGTTCATCGCCGCCCAGAGACCGACGAACGCGGCGCGCGACGAGGTCGGCGTGCTCGCCGGAGCCGTAGAGGAACATGCTGAGATCTGCGGGCGCGAAGAGCTCGCCGGCAAGCAGGCGCGATCGTCGCCGCGCCCATCGTGAACCAGAACGACGTGCGGACGACCGTCAGCCGCTCCGCGTCGGTCTCAGCGTGGAAGTAGAAGCGGAAGAACGAGCTCTGATCCCCGCCCGGAGCAGCGCGAAGATGACCGCCGACAGCGCGACGAGCGCCTCGATCGCGCCGTAGTCGGACGGCGAGAGGTAGCGGGTGTAGAGCGGGAGCAGGAGGACGGCGACGATCCGCTGGATGAGGCCGCCGATGCCGTAGATCGCAGAGTGCTTGCCGAGCCGCTTGATCTCGTCGACGAGGCCCACTCACAGGCGAGCGTAGAGCGTCGAGCAGGCGGTCGGTCATCGCGCTCGATGTCGTGCACCTCCTCGACGTAGGCGCGCGCCCGCCTCGCCAGGCGCCTGCGCTCCTCGAACGACTCGACGAGCGGCCGGAGCTGCTCGACGAGGTCGTCCTTCGTCGTCGCGCACGATCGGCACCTTGACGCCGAACGCCTCCTCGGTCTGGCGCACCGCGTCCTCGTCGAGCGAGGTGACCACCGGCTTGCCGAGGGCCATCGCCTCGATCGTGAAGACGCCGTGCCAGTCGCGCAGCACCTGGTCGACGACGATGTCGGCCTCGCTTGTAGCGCTCGAGCGCCTGCTCGTTGACGGACGCCGTGGACGACGTCGAGATCGACCGGGAGCTGCCTTGCAGGCCTCGATCACCCGCTCGGTGCCCTTCTTCTCCAGATTCGAGGGCGCGTGCACGATCCGCACCCGGTCGCGCTCGACCGGCGGGACCGGCTCGTAGCGCGGACAGGTCGAGCCCGGGCGGGAGCACCTCAGCGTCGAACGGGATGAAGCGCAGCGCCGCGTAGGAGCCGACGACGCGCGCGTCGGCCTTGCAGGCCGTACACGAGCTGCTCCTTCGGATGCTCGCGGATGTCGGCGCCGAGGAAGTGGAACAGCGACTTGCGGCGCGTCGCCTTGAGGATCGGGAACTGGAGCCGCTTCGGGACGAGCGTGAGCCCGAAGTAGAAGTGGAAGATGTCCGTCTGCGGCAGGAGCTTCGAGAAGCGCGCGCCACTGGCACGAGCTGCTGGCGGAGGAGTCCCTGCACGCGGACGCTTCGGGTCCCAGTCCGCCTGGTCAGGGCGGAACGGCTGCGTGTTGAAGACGACGAGCGCGCGCGTCGACGCCGCGCCTGCGCAGCGCCTGCACGTTCGTCCACCCGACGCCGGCCAGGTTGACCGGGCAGTGCGTGACTCGGAGGAGCCATCGGCCCGGAAGTATGGTCAGCTGACGCCGGGGAAGAGGAAGCCGACGCGCTTCCAGCGTTCGAGCTCGCAGCCGTTTCCTCGGCTGAACTGCGTGTCGACAGGCTTGCCGTTGAACGTGCCGCTGACGTCGGCGATCTCAGGCCCGCCGTAGATCTGCGTGCAGGCGGTGCCCTCGGGGACGGGGCGAACGGGTCGCTCGATCTGGCCGAGCTTGCGACACGGCGGCCGCCGTCGGGCAGCGTGCCGCCCGGCGGGCAGTGCAGCGTCCACGCTTGCGTCAGCGCCTCCGAGTTGCGGATCGAGATCGGAGATCTGGAGGTCGGCCGTCGAGGCCCGTAGTCGCTCTTGCCGAGTCCGCTCCGGCTCATGCACCCGGTTGCGGCCAGGGCCACCAGGGTCAGCGCCGCTGACTCGCACTTCGCTAGACGGCGGTCGCGGGGCAGGAGCAGCGCGTAGCCGTCTCGGAGGAAGGGCGTGCGGTCGATGAGAGCGCCACGCCTTCCGTCGGCGTGACGGAGCCCTCCTCGGTCACGATCTCGGCTCAGCAGCTCGGGCGGGGTCATCTCGAAGAGTGCGCGCTCCGCCTCGCTCTGCTCCGGGGCAGGCAGCAACGTCGATCGGAGCCAGCTTGATGATCTCGCAGGCCACGATCGTCGGCACGCCCTGCTTCTGGGCGGCCTCGGCGAGCGCGGTCGTTCCGATCTTGTTGCTCAGAGTTCCGTCGTGGAAGACGGTGTCGGCGCCGATCAGGAAGAGATCACGTCATCGGGCAGCGCCTGGCGCCGTCGGCGTCGTCGATGAGCTCGACGTCGAGGCCCTCGTGCGCAGCTCCTCGGCGAAGGCGCGTCCCTCGCCGACCGGCTCCGGAGACTGTGCAGATCGCCCGTTTCGGCGACGCGTTGAGCAGCGCCTCGTGCACGGTGGCGGACGCGGAGTGCGTCATCACGATCTGCGTCGGCCAGGCGCTCGCTGCAGCTGGATCGCGATCGAGACGGCCGCGCACGCTCGCGTGCCTGCAGGATCGACTGGCCCTCTTCCGAGACGAGCTGCCGGAGCTGGTCGGGCTCGAGGAACGTGTGGGCGTTCGCGGCGGCGAGGACCCGGCCCGCGGCGCCTCGCGATCGCGCCGACGCCAGGCCTGCTCTCGGCGAGCTCGACGCCCCGCGTCGATCGAGCGCGTCGAAGAGCTCGGCGGAGGTCTCGAACGGCTGCTCGGCTGACCTCGAGCATCATCTCGACGGTGCGGCGCGCCATCCAGCTGGCGCCGTGCTCGCGATCGGCGGTCAGCTCCTCGACGGCGGCGGTCAGGCCTGCCATGACAGGGAGTTTAGCCGCCGAAGGTTAGATTTCCGTCGTGGCCACGATCGGCCAGGAGACCGATCCGGCGCCGCACGCCCTGGATTCCGACGCGCCGGCGCCGTCGATCTCGGTCGTGATCCCGGTCTACAACGAGCGCGCCGCGGCTGGCGCGAGCTCTACTCGCGGACGGCCGCGACGCTCGACGAGACCGGCTCGCACCTTCGAGCTGATCTTCGTCGACGACGGGTCGATGCGACGGCACGTTCGCCGAGCTCGAGCGGCTCCACGACGCGGACGAGCGCGTGCGGGCCGTTCGCTTCAAGCGCAACTTCGGCCAGCACGCGGCGATGCACGCGGGCCTCGTGCGCTCGCGCGGCGAGATCCGTCGTGACGATGGACGGCGACCTCCAGAACGCGCCGGAGGACATGCCGCGGCTCGTCGCGGCCGTCGAGGACGGGCGCCGACGTTGCGAGCGGGACGCCGGACCGCGCGGCGCGACTCCTGGGGGCGGACGCTGCCGTCGCGCGTGATCAACGGGATGCTCCGCCGCTTCACGGGCGTCGACATCTCCGACTTCGGCTGCGCGTTCAACGCGTACCGGCGGAGCGCGATCGAGCCGATGCTCGGCGCGATCGGGAAGCAGAAGTTCACGAAGGCGCTCGTCCTGTCGGGCGGCGCGAGCGTCGTCGGAGGTCGACGTCTCGCACGCGCCGCGGACGGGCCAGTCGCGCTACTCGCCGCTGCGGCTGACGCGGCTGGCGCTGCACGTGCTCGCGGGCTTCTGGCCGCAGCCGATCCAGTGGATCGGGATCGCGCTCGGCGTCCTGTGCACGACGGCGGCGCCTCGCGCTCGGGATCTACGGCGTCGTGTTACTGGATCGGCAAGTCGAACTTCCCAGGCCCGCTGTTCGGCGGCGTGGGCGTGATCTTCGTCCTCGGCATGCAGGGCTTCATCCTGGCCCTCGTCGGCGAGTACCTGGGCCGCATCCAGCGCGACGTCGAGGGGCGCCCGCTGTACACGATCGACCGCGAGCTCTAGTCAAGGCACCAGCCCTTAACGGGGGCCAGACCCTCGTAAAGGATGCGTCAGCGCAGCAGGGCTGGCGAACTCGGTCTCGGCGAGGGCGTCGCGGACTTCGCCGTAGTTCTCGATCAGCTCCTCGTGCGAGGTCGGGTTCAGCTTCTGGAGAGACGACGAGACCGGGGCAGGGTCGACGTCGAGGAACTCGAACAGCGACGCGAAGCCGCTGTCGTCGGCGGCCAGGTCTTCGTAGACGACCTCGGTGTACGGCAGCCCGACTCGCTTGAAGCGGACGCGCGCGCCGGCGATCGCGCGCTCGTGGAGCGTCATCCGTCGCAGCAGCGTGTCCGTGTCGAGGTTCAGCCGCACCTCCTCGACGTCCTCGCCGTCACGTGCGTGAAGGCGACCCTCGCGTGCGGCGCCGGCCTCCTTCGAGAGGACGACGTCGAGCGCGTTCCGGCGGATCAGGTGGATGATCCGGACGCGCTTCAGCCAGAGCGCGGGCATCAATGGGCCGGCTGATCCGCGTCAGCTGGCTGTACATGAGCTTGAAGCCCGACCGCGTCGATCCCCGGCCGCTCGCGGTACGCCTCCCCAGGTAGTGCCAGAGCCAGTACGGCTTCGTGACCCGATACTTCCGCGGGCATACGTCTGCCAGTACGGAGAGATCCTGCTCCTGGCCCCACCTCGGCTTGCCCTCGCCGCCGTGCATGAAGAGCTCGGAGTAGGCGATCGACTCTCGGGTGGCTCGTCAGCATGTCGACGACCCACGTGGAGCCGCTGCGCTGGGTTGAGAGGACGACGAAGTTCGTCACGGCCGGAGAGCCTAGCTAGGCTTGCGGGCCGTGAAGGCGAAGCGCGTACTCGTCACCGGCGGCGCCGGGTTCATCCCGTCGAACTTCATCCGCCACCTGCTCGCGGACGACGCCCGTACGAGGTCGTCTCGCTCGACGCGCTCACCTACGCGGGCAACCTCGAGAACCTCGCCGACGGTGACGTCGCACGAGCGGCTCTCGTTCGTCCACGGCGACATCCGCGACGCCGAGCTCGTCCGCGAGGTCGTCGCGGAGGTCGACGTGATCGTGAACGCCGCCGCCGAGTCGCACGTCGAGAAGTCGATCGAGCGAGGGCGCGTCGGAGTTCGTGACCACGAACGTCGAGGGCACGCAGATCCTGCTCGACGCGATCCGCGAGCACGCCGGTCGAGCGCTTCATCCTCATCTCGTCCAGCGAGGTCTACGGCACGGCGCGAGCGCGACCCGATGGACGAGGAGCACCCGCTCAACCCGCGCAGCCCGTACGCCGCGACGAAGGCCGGAGCCGACCGGCTCGCCTACTCGTACTGCGTCACGTACGGCCTGCCGATCGTGATCGTCCGCCCGTTCAACAACTACGGGCCGCGGCAGCATCCGGAGAAGGTCGATCCCGCGCTTCATCACGCAGGCGCTCTCGGACGAGCCGCTGACGATCCACGGCGACGGCCACGCGAGCCGCGACTGGCTCTACGTCGACGACGACGCCGAGGCGATCGAGGCGATCATCGCGGCCGCATCGACTCGGTCGCCGGCGAGGTCATCAACGTCGCGACCGGCATCGACATCTCGGTCACGGAGATCGCCGACGACGGTGCTCGACGCTGCTCGGCAAGCCGCGCGTCGCTGAGGACGCACGTGCGACGAGCGCCTCGGCCAGGTCGACCGCCACATCGGCTCGACGGAGAAGGCCGAGCGGCTGCTCGGCTGGCGGGCGCGGACGTCGTTCGAGGACGGGCTCGAGCGCACCGTCGCGTGGTACCGCGACAATGAGGCCTGGTGGAGGGCGCCCGGAGCGGCGGCCGGCAGACGTCTTCTCGTCCTAGGGGCCGGGCCGGCGCAGCTCGGACTGCTCGGCGCGGCTCGCGAGCAGGGGCTGTTCGTGATCGCGCTCGACCGCGACCCGACCGCGCCCGGGTTCCGGTACGCCGACCGGCGGGCGATCATCTCGACCGAGGACGAGCAGGCCATCGAGCGCCTCGCCGTCGGCCGAGCGCGTCGACGGGATCATCGCCCCGGGCATCGACTGGCCGCGTGGGAATCGCCGCGCGCGTGGCCGAGCGGCTCGGGCTGCCGCATCCGATCGACGCCGGCGGTCGCGAACCGGGCCGTCTCGAAGCAGAAGCAGCGCGAGGCGCTCGCGCGAGGCGAAGGTGCCGCAGCCGAGCTGGCACATCGTCTCCGAATCCGGAAGAGGGATTGCCCGTGCCGTCGGTGGTGAAGGCGCCGGACCGGCAGGGGCAGAAGGGCCTGACGCTCGTCCGCTCGGCGGATGAGCTTCCGGCCGCGATCGGGCGCGCGATCGAGGAGTCGCGCAGCGGTGTGGCGATCATCGAGGAGCTCGTCGACGGGCCCGAGGTGACGGTGAACGCGTTCTCGCTGCGCGGCGACTTCCATCCGCTGACCGTGACCGACCGCCTGACGGCCGAGCCGCCGGCCTTCGGCGTCGCGCTCGCGCGCACGTCTGGCCGAGCGAGGCGAGCGTGGACAGAGCGGCCGCGTGGCCGAGGCCGCGGTGCGCGCGCTCGGGATCGAGAACGGCCCCAGCTACACGCAGCTCCGGATCGGGCCGGACGGTCCGCAGGTGATCGAGGTCGCAGCGCGCCTCGGCGGCGGCCACGACGCGGAGCTCTGCGAAGCTCGCGCTCGGCGTCGACCTCAACGGCGCTGGCGCTCCAGGCCGCGCTCGGCGAGCCGATCTGGTCAGCCGCCCTCCAGCCGACGCCCGAGGTCGGCGGCGCGGTCGTCCGCTTCCTCGTCCCGCCGGAAGGCGTGCTCGAGGAGGTCGAGGGCGCGGACGAGGCGCGATGCGCTCGAAGGCGTCCAGGACGTACGCATCTACCGCGAGCCCGGCCATGTCTTCGGCCCGTTCCGGCGCGGCGCCGATCGCGCGGGCGCGGTGCTCGCGATCGGGGACAGCCGCCGAGGAGGCGCTGGAGCGGTCCGACGAGGCCGCTCGTCTCATACGCTTCAAGGTCGGTGCAGAAAGTCTCGTCCGACAGAAGGTCGACCATGCTCGGGTTCCAGCCGCCGGCGATCGGCGACGAGGAGATCGCGGCCGTCGCCGAGACGCTGCGCTCGGGCTGGCTGACGACCGGGCCGCGCGCCGCCGAGCTCGAGCGGCGCTTCGCCGAGTACGTCGAGGCCGAGCACGTGCTCGCGGTCGCGTCCGGCACGGCCGCGCTGCACCTCGCGCTGCTCGCGCGTCGGCGTCGGGCCCGGCGACGAGGTGATCACGACGCCCGATCACCTGGCCCGCGACCGCGAACGTGATCGTCCACGCCGGCGCGACGCCGGTCTTCGCGGACGTCCGCGACGCCGACCTGAACATCGACCCCGACCGCGTCGCCGAGCTCGTCACGGAGCGGACGAAGGCGCATCCTCCCGCGTCGACCTCGCCGGGCAGCCGCGCCGACCTCGACCCGCTGCTCGGCGCTCGGCATCCCGCTCGTCGAGGACGCCGCGCACGCGGCCGAGAGCGAGTACCGCGGCCGCAAGATCGGCTCGATCGCCGACGCGACCTGCTTCTCGCTCTACGCGACGAAGAACATCGCCGCCGGCGAGGGCGGCCTGATCGCGACGAACCGACGACGAGGTCGCGCGAGGCGATCGAGACCTGCGGCTCATGCGCCGCGGCGACGGGTCGCTCTACGACATCGTCGTGCCCGGCTACAAGGCGAACCTCTCCGGACGTGCTCGCCTCGATCGCGCTCGTCCAGCTCGACAAGGTCGAGCGCCACGGCGAGATCCGGCGGCGCCAGTTCGCGCTCTACGACGAGGCCGTCGCCGAGCTCGACGGGCATCGAGCCGCTCGCCCGCGACCCGCGTGACACGCACGCGCTACCACCTGTACGTCATCCGGATCGACGCCGAGGCGTGCCGGCGGCACCCGCGACGAGTACCAGCGGCGCGCTCGCCGAGGAGAACATCGCGACGAGCATCCACTTCCTCCCGGTACACAAGCTGACCGCGTATCGCGAGCGCCTGCCCGACCAGCCGCCGCTGCCGGTCGCGGAGCGCGCCGGCGCCGAGATCCTGTCGCTCCCGCTTTCCCCGGCGCACTCGGACGACGACATCGCGGACGCGATCGCCGCGCTCGGCCGCGTGCACGCCTCGCTGACCCGATGAAGCGTCCGCTCCGCGTCTCTCTGACGCTCCTCGTCACGGGGCTCTGCCTCGCCTACCTGATCTGGAAGATCGACCTCGGCAAGACGCTGCGGGTGATCGCGGACGCGAATCCGTGGTACCTGCCGCTCGCGCTGCGCGCTGATGCTCGTTGACCGTCCTGCCGATGGCCTGGCGCTGGCAGCTCCTGCTGCAGGGCGAAGGGCGTCGACGACACCATTCCTGGCTGACGCGGGCGTACTTCGTCGCGTACGCCGCCGGGCAGGTCCTGCCCACGTCGGTCGGCGGGGACGCCGTTCGCATCTACGAGACGGCTCGACGCCATCCCGGGCCACGGCGACACCGGCGCGGCGACGGTGCTCCTCGAGCGGCGCGATCGGCGGCGCCGCGACGCTCGTGCTCGCCGCGGTCGGCTTCCTGCTCGCGGTCGGCCACTACGACGTCGGCGCCTACCTCTGGATCGAGGCGTTCTTCGTCGTCGCGACGATCGTCCTCGGCTTCCTGCTCTTCTCGCGCCGCGCGCGGCCGCTGCTCAAGCTCGGTCGCCCGGTGCTCGCGTCGGGTTCGGCTCGAGCGAGCTCGTCGCGCGCGTCTACCACGGCGATGCACTCGTACCGCGACCACGTCGGCGTGCTCTTCGCGGTCTTCGCGATCACGCTCGGCGTGCAGGTCGATCGCGCGTGCTGGCCGATCTGGCTCAGCGGCGAAGGCGGTCGGGATCGATCTCTCGCCTCGGCCCTACTACGTGATGGGCCCGCTCCTCTTCCTCGTGATGCTGATCCCGTTCACGATCAACGGGTTCGCCGTGCGCGAGTCGTTCTTCGTCAGCTTCCTCGGCAAGCTCGGCGTCAGCTCCGACCAGGCGTTCGCCGCCGGATTCCTCTTCTTCGTGCTCACGATCCTGCTGGCGGCTGCCGGGCGCGGTGATCCTCGCCTGGGAGGGCATGCGCGGGACGAGTCGCAGTGCGCGGATCCCGCGCGAAGCCGATGGCTGAGCCGAGGTCAGCGCGGTCGTCGTCACGCACAACGCGGCGCCCTGGATCGAGCGCTCGCTCGGACAGCCTGCGCGGGACGGACGCCGAGGTGATCGTCGTCGACAACGGCTCGACCGACGGAACGCTCGGACCTCGTGCGCGAGCGGTTTCCCGAGGCGCGCCTGATCGAGCAGGAGAACCGCGGCTTCGGCGCCGGCAACAACGCGGGCATGCGCGCCGGCGTCGGGCGCTACTTCCTGCTGCTCAACCCGGACGCGTGGCTCATGGACGGCGCGCTCGAGCGCGCTGGTCGCGTTCGCGGACGAGCATCCGGAGGCCGCGGTCGTCGGCCCGCGGCTGCTGAACCCGGACGGCACGCTCCAGCGCTCGGTGCGCGGCTTCCCGAGCCCGTGGCGGATCGCGACCGAGTACTTCTTCCTGCGCAAGCTGGCGCCGCGCTCGCACGCGCTGAACGCGTTCTTCGGCGAGCAGTTCGACCACGAGTCCGTGCGCGAGGCGGAGTACCTGTTCGGCGCGTGCCTGCTCGTCCGGCGCGAGGCGGTCGACTCGGTCGGCGGCTTCGACGAGGACTTCTTCCTGATGAGCGAGGAGGTGGACTGGTGCTACCGGTTCCGCCAGGCGGGCTGGAAGATCCTGCTTCTTCCCGGGCGCCGAGGTCGCTCACGTCGTCGGCGCGTCGCTCAATCCGCGGCAGTTCAAGGCGATCGTGCGCGGCCACCTCCAGTTCCTGCGCAAGCATCGCGGCCTGCGCGTCGCGGAGCGCGCCAGGCGCGTGATGCTCTGTGGGGCTGCGGCTGCGCGGGCTGTTCTTCCGCGGCGATCGGGGGCGCGCCTACCGTGAGGCGGCGCAGTGGCTGGGGTCGGGCAACACCGCAGCGCTCCTAGAATCGGCCCGGTGAAGGCCGTCGTCGTCGACGTCGGCTGGGTCAACGGCCTGGCCGCGATTCGCTCGCTCGGACGGGCCGGGATCCCGGTCTTCGCGGTGGATCACCGGTCGAGCCCGCTCGGGTTCCGCTCGCGCTACGCGCCAGCCGGTGACGGTGCCCGATCCGCTGGCCGACGAGGACCGCTTCATCGACGCCGTCGCGAAGATCGGGGGTCCGGCGGTCGTCTTTCCGACGCACGATCCGCCGCTGAACGCGCTCGCGCGCCACGCGGATCAGCCTGGACGGCTTTCTGTTTCCGTTCCCCAGCTGGGAGCGCCTCGAGTCGATCCAGGACAAGCGCCACCAGCTCGAGACGGCCCGCGAGGCGGATGTCGACATCCCCGAGACGCTGCTATCCGACGACCGCGACCGAGGCGGCCGGGCTTGCGTTTCCGGTTCTCGTCAAGCCTCAGCATCCCGACGGCTTCAAGCGCCGGTTCGGCAAGCAGGCCTTTCGCTGCGAGACGAAGGCCGAGCTCGAACGCGCATACGCGGACGCGGAGCCGTTCGGGCCGATGGTGCAGGAGCTCGTCCCCGGCGGCGACGAGGAGCTGTACAGCTTCGGGAGCTACCTGCGCGCGGACGGCGAGCCGCTCGGGCTCTTCAGCGGGCGCAAGCTGAAGCAGGTGCCGCCGGTCGTCGGCACATGCCGCGTCGGCGAGGCGGTCTGGGTGCAGGAGGTGGTGGATGCGGGGCTCCGGCTGCTCAAGGCTCTCGGCTTCCACGGGATCTCGCAGGTCGAGTTCAAGCGCGATCCACGCGACGGCCGCTTCAAGCTGATGGAGGTCAATCCGCGCCTGTGGCAGTGGCATGGGCTTGCTGCGGCGTGCGGCGTCGACCTGCCGCTGATCGCGTACCGCGACCTGACCGGTGAGCGGGTCGAGCCGGTTTCGATGAACGGGACGCGGCGCACGTGGTCGATCTCGCTTCATGCCCGGCGAGCGGCCCGAGCTCCACCGGCCGCCGTACGTCGACGCGGTCTTCGCGCGTGACGACCCCAAGCCCGGGCTCGTGCATGCGGCCCAGGTCGCGCGGGAGCGTGTTCCGGTGATTCCCGAACGCGTCGTCGAACGGCGGGCGCGCTGGGTGCTCGACACGATCGGCGCTCGCGAGCTCGGCTTCGGCGACGACCTGTGCGCTACAGCGCCGAGGCGTGGGAGCAGGTCGAGCGCGGCGAGCGGCCCGCAGGCGGACGACCTCGCGGAGGCGTTCTTCCATCTCGCCCGCGTCGAGGAGCGAAACGGGGCACGGGACGAGCACGACCGGTTCCGGGCGGCCTCGTCTTGCCTCGACCCGCTCGATCCGCCGCTCGAGCGGCTGCGCCGCCGAACTCGGTGTCGAGCCTCCGCGCTGGGGCGGCGCCCGCTTCGCCGTCGCGCTGACCCACGACGTCGACGTCGCCGTGGAAGTGGACGCGCATGGGCTTCGAGCGGAGCGGCCGCCCGGGCGAAGAGCGACATCACGCACGGCGCGCGCTGCGACCCGGGGCTGCGCGAGCTGCGCGGCCTGGCCGGCGCGCACCGGTGCACAAGCTGCGCGGCACCGATCCGTACTGGAGCTTCGACCGGATCCTCGACGACGAGCGGCGCAGTGGGGCGTCGCTCGACGTTCTTCCTGCTCGCCGAGCCACGCGCACGAGCTCGACGGCGCCGCGGCCGAGGCGTACGAGCGGCTGCGGCCTCGCCTCGTCGAGACGCTGCAGGATGGCCAGGCGCCGAGGTCGGCCTCCACGGCAGCTACTCGGCCGCCGACGACGCCCGGCGCGCATCGCCGACGAGAAGAAGCGCCTCGAAGCGGCTCGTCCGGCCGATCGACGGCCAGCGCTACCACTATCTCCGCGTCGACCCGCACCGCAACCTCGCGCCGCTCGAGGCCGCGGGCTTCGCGTACGACTCGTCGCTCGGATTCGGCGACGCGGTCGGCTTCCGGGCCGGGATAGCGCATCCGTTCCGGCCCTGGGACTTCGAGCGGGAGGCGCCGCACGATCTGATCCGAGGTCCCACTCGCGGCGATGGACGTCACGCTCTCCGCCGAGCGCGTTACCTGAACCTCAGCGTCGAGCAGGCGGGCGCGCGGCTCGAGCGGGCTCCTCGACTGGGCCGCCGAGCACGGAGGCGGCTTCGCGGTTCTGTGGCACTCCGAGCATTACGACTCGGCGCTCCTGCCGGGCTGGGACCGGCCTGTACCGCCGCCTGATCGACGACGTGCGCGCCCGTGGCGGTGCATGCCTCCAGGCAGGCGCGCTCGCGGAGGAGGCGCGCGCGTGGCTGTCGTGACCCAGCCGATGCGGGTCTACCGCGTACGTGCGGGTCGAGCCTCATCCTCAGCGTTCTTCGTCGCGCTCGTCCTCGCCGCGCCCCTGGCGCTCGTTCTCGGACGCGCGCCTGCCCGCGCACGGGCTCGGCCTCATCCTGCGGCTCACCGCCGCGTCGGCGTGCGTGCTCATCGTTCCAGGCGCCATCTTCGTGCGCGCGCTCGGCCGTCCGCACACGTTCGGCGTCGCGATCGCGGCGTCGTTCGCGTGGAGCCTGGCCGCGCTCGCGGGCGCGCTGGCGCTCACCTTCGCCCTCGACGGAACGATCGAGACGACGCTCTGGCTCCTCGCAGGCCTGCGCAGCCGTGTCACTCGTCCCGGCGTTACTCCGAGCGCCCGTTCCGTCGGAGAGGAGCGAACGCCTGACAATCGCCGGGGTGACGGCCGCGGCGGCCCTGTTCGCCTGCGCGGTGTGGTGGACGTCGAACACGATCTACGGCGACGCGCTCTTTCCACCTCGGCCGAGTGCGGAAGCTCGAGTCGTTCCACCTGACCTCGCTCAGCGTCGTCGACGAGTTCCGCCACGGCGGCCTCCATCCCGGCTATGCGTTCCCGGTCTGGCACGCCGGGCTGGCGCCTGGTCGCGAAGCTCGCGGACGTCGACCCGACGGTCGTCATGCTGCATCTACCTGCGATCCTCACTCCGCTCGCGGTCGTGCTCGCCTACGCGGCCGGCGCCGCGCTCTTCCGGTCGTACGGGGCTGGAGTCGCGACGGCCGCAGCGCAGGTCGGCCTGCTCGGCTTCTCCCGAGCCGGTACCGGGTCGTTCGACTTCATGACGCTCCCGGCGACCGTCGCCCGTGCGCTGATCGCTCCCGCGCTGCTTGCGCTCGTGTTCTCGCTCGTCGCGGGCGGACGACGCCGCCAGGTGCTCTCGATCTCCGGCGGCGTCGATCGCGCTCGCTCTCGTACACCCGACGTACGCGTTCTTCGCCGCCGTGCCGCTCGCGGGCTTCCTGCTTGCGCGGGTCGTCCTCGCGCGTCGCTCTGGCGCGAGGACCTGCGCATCGCTGCGGCCTTGCCGGCTGTCCTCGTTCCCGCCGGCCTCTACGCGCTGTGGCTGAAGCCGATCGTCGACGAGACGGTCTCGCATCAGGCCCGACGCCGTCGAGCGCAGGCGCGCGATCGTCCACTACTACGGCCAGATCGACGTCGTCCACGGATTGCTGCGCCTCGCCCCGGAGACGATCTCACGCGGAGGCGCAATCGCAGTCGCCGGGCTGATCGCGATTCCGATGGCGGCGCTCGCGGGGACGCGGCGCTGGGCAGCGTACGTGCTCGGGGCGTCGCTCGCCGTCCTCGTCCTCGTCCTCCTGCCGTGGGCGTTCGACAATCTGTCGAACGCGGTCTCCGTCTCGCAGGCGAGGCGCCTCGCGATCTTCCTCCCGATCCCATTCGCGGTCGCCGGCGCCGCTTCGCTCCTCGGTCGCTACCGGCTCGCGGCCTGCCTCGCCGCGTTCGGCGCCGGCGGCCTGCTCCAGCTCCTCTACCCCGGAGAGTTCTCCTACTTTCTCGTCGTGGGCGGTCCGCCCTGGCCGGTGTGGCTCGCGCTCGCCGGGGCGGGGATCGGGCTGCATCGTGGCCGCGATCGTCCGCAGGTCGGCACCGGAGGCTACGCCGCTCTGGACCGCCGCAGTAGCGCTGTCGTCATCGTGGCGCCGGTCGGGTTCGCGGGCCTCGCCTACCTCAAGCGCGACGAGCCGGATCGCCTACGCTTGACCCCGGGCCTCATCCATGCCCTGCGCACGAATGTGCCCCCGGGACACCGTCTTCTCGACCTCGAGACGAGCTACCGGATCGAGGCGTACGCGCCCGTCTACGTCTCGGCCGCACCGCCGGCGCACGTCGCCGACACGAAGGACAACTACTCCGTACAAGCGGCGCGGCGACGTGATCAAGTTCCTGAACAGCGGGAGCCTTTAGCAATACGTAACTGAACGAAGTATGCA